>VFQS010000320.1_pt1 | contig 58118 bp, 41 predicted proteins | sample 3512361 | NCBI WGS metagenome assembly VFQS01 (sample SAMN10412375, study PRJNA504923) | tailings metagenome | isolation source: Relicate 1 Philex TSF3 active mining | place: Philippines | reverse complement strand
GAGGCCGAGATCATGGCGAGCGATCTCCTGCATGCCGATGATACGCCGATCCGCGCGACGTGGCTCTCGATGGCGCGCAGCATCCAGTCATAATCCGCTGCGGTGGCCAGGCCTAAGTCGAAGGGCCCCACCGCCTCGGCAAGCGCCCGACGGACGTAGAAGGTCGGGTGTGCCGGCATCCAGCCCGCGGCGAAGCCGGTGCGCGGCCGCGGCGTGCCGCGCCAGCGCCGCAGGATGCGGCCCTGCCCGTCGTGGAAGTCGAGGTCGCCATGCACCGCGTCATGCGCGCCAAGGGCCGCCGCGACGCGCGAGAGGACCTGTGCGTCATGGTAGCGGTCATCGGCATTGAGCACGCCCACGGCCTCGCCCGCATAGAGGCGCAGGCCCTTGTTCAATCCGTCATACATGCCGCGGTCGGGCTCGCTGATCACACGGATCTGCGGGTCGCGGAAGCGCTCCACCACCTTCAGCGTGCCATCCGTCGAGGCGCCGTCGATGACGATCATCTCCTTTTCGGCATGCTCCTGCGCCAGGAAGGACGCGATGGTGCGCGCGATCGTGGCTTCCGCGTTGCGGCACACGGTGAGGACCGAGATCTTCATGGGGCCTGCTCCGTCCCTCACTGCGCGGCGATCCCCTGCGGCTCTTCGCTGGGGCGGCGCAGCGCACTCTCGCGGGCCACCAGCTCAACATCGCTCCGCACCATCTCCGCGATCATGTCCTCGAAGGAGGTCGTGGCCTCCCAGCCCAGCGCGGCGCGCGCCTTGGAAGGATCGCCCAGCAGCAGGTCGACCTCCGTCGGGCGGAAGTAGCGCGGGTCGACCTCGACCAGCACGCGGCCGGTCGTGGCGTCGCGGCCCTTCTCATGCACACCCTCGCCCTCCCAGGCGATCGGCAGGCCCACCTCTGCGAAGGCGCGGGACACCAGGTCGCGCACCGTGTGCTTGCGGCCCGTGGCCAGCACATAGTCGTCGGGGCTGTCCTGCTGCAGCATGCGCCACATGCCCTCCACATAGTCCTTGGCGTGGCCCCAGTCGCGCTCGGCGGAGAGATTGCCGAGGTAGAGGCGCTCCTGCAGGCCCAGCTTGATCGCCGCAACGCCGCGCGTCACCTTGCGGGTGACGAAGGTCTCGCCGCGCAGCGGGCTCTCGTGATTGAACAGGATGCCGTTCGAGGCATGAAGGCCATAGGCCTCGCGGTAATTGACCACGATCCAGTAGGCGTAGAGCTTGGCGGCCGCGTAAGGCGAGCGCGGGTAGAAAGGTGTGGTCTCGGACTGCGGCACGGCCTGCACCTTGCCGTAGAGCTCCGACGTCGAGGCCTGGTAGAAGCGGGTCTTGTCCTTCAGCCCCAGCAGACGGATCGCCTCGAGCAGTCGCAGCGTGCCCAGCGCGTCGGCATTGGCGGTGTATTCCGCCGTCTCGAAGCTCACAGCCACGTGGCTCTGGGCCGCGAGATTGTAGATCTCGTGGGGCTGCGTCTCCTGCACAATGCGGATCAGGTTGGTGGCGTCGGTCATGTCGCCATAGTGCAGGATGAGGCGGCGGTCCGTGTCGTGCGGGTCCTGGTAGAGGTGGTCGATGCGGCCCGTGTTGAAGGAGGAGGAGCGGCGCTTGATGCCATGCACCTCATAGCCCTTGGCGAGAAGCAGTTCCGCCAGATAGGCGCCGTCCTGGCCGGTGACGCCGGTGATCAGTGCAGTCTTGGTCATCTCATTTCCTTCATGTCAGCCGGCCGCTGCCGTGAGCCTGTGCCGGATCCGTGTGAGGCCATCCGCGCAGAGCCTTTCGGCCGCCTCCTGCGTGGCGGCCTCGGCGTAGCAGCGGAGTTCGGGCGCATTGCCGGACAGGCGGGTGTGGACGATGTCGCCGTTCGCGAAGCGCACCCTGAGCCCGTCCGTGCGGTCGAGTCCCGCGACCGGGCCCGATTGCGGCGCGAGGAGCCCCGCCATCTCGCGGGCGTCAGCCTCGAGCGCCTCCAGCAGGCGCAGGCAGGCGCTGCGGTCGATGTCAGCCAGGCGGTCGCTCGCCGTGAAGCGGGGCGGCAGATCGGCCGCGAGTTGCGAGAGTGGACCGCCGCGGCGGCGCGCCGCCGTCAGCACAAGCAGCATGGGCAGCACGGCATCGCGCGTGCAAAGCGCCTTCAGCACCCTGTCCCCCCGCGTGACGTCGCTGCCGAGCAGGAAGCCGCCATTGGCCTCGTAGCCGACGATGGGCGCCTCGCGCGCCTCCTCCATGGCGGCGATGACGTGCGGCGAGCCGATCCGGGTGCGGGTGATGGCGGGGAAGAGGCCTGAGGCCTCGAGCGCGGTGTTGCTGCTCACCGGCGTCACGACGCTGCGCGCGCCAAGTTCGCGGGCGCAGAGGATGCCCAGCACGTCGCCGCGCATCCAGCGCCCGCGCTCGTCCGCGACGAGGGGCCGGTCGGCGTCGCCGTCGGTGGTCACGATGGCGTCGAGGCCATGTGTCCCGGCCCAGACGGGCGCGATTGCGACGTCCTCCGGGCGGACGGCCTCGGTATCGATTGCGACGAAGCCGTCACTGCGGCCGAGGCTGACCGTCTCGGCGCCAAGGGCCCGCAGGAGGGTGTGCAACAGGTCCCGCGCCACGGAGGAATGCTCGAAGACGCCGATCCGCCAGCCCGCCAGAGCGTCCGCGGGGAAGAAGCCACGGTAGCGTGCGAGGTAGAGGTCAAGGATGGCGGGGTCGGCCTCCGCGGGCCTCTCGGCCACTGGCCCCAGCGCCTCCTGCGGCAGGGCTGAGGCGAGGATCGCCTCCTCGTCCGCCTTCGTGATCTCGCCCCGGGCGTGGTAGAATTTGAGGCCGTTGCGGTCGAAGGGAATGTGGCTGCCGGTGACCATGATGGCGGGGCACCCGAGTTCCTGCGCGGCGAAGGCAAGCGCCGGGGTCGGCAGCACGCCCGCGTTCACCGGCTCCCAGCCCCCCTGCCGGGCGGACTGGCCGCAGGCGGCGGCGATGGCGGGGCTGCTCGGGCGCAGGTCATGGCCGATGAGCACCCGCCGCGCCGGCCCCCCGGCCAGGCGCAGGAACCCTTGCGTATAGGCGTGGCACAGGGCCGGGCTGATGTCGGCCACCTTCCCGCGCACGCCGCTCGTGCCGAAGCTGACGCCGGCGGCGGCGGCGAACTGCCGGAGGGTATGGGGGGCGGGCGTCATGTCAGGGGCAAGGCTCTGCGGAGTGTCTGCCGGGCGTGGCATCGGTTCAGCGTCCCGTCAAGCGGTAGGCGGCCTGGCCGGCATATTCCCGGATGGCGATGTGCAGCACATCGAGGTTGCCGAAGAGGTTCCACCCGATGCGGTCGGAGAAGGACTTGGTGCGATAATCGACCGGATAGGGCACGAGGCCCCGCCATCCCGCGGCCTCGAAGGTCCTGAGCGCGCGCGGCATGTGGAAGGCGCTCGTCACCAGCACCCAGACGCTGCCGGGCTCGGGCTTCGCCAGCGCGAGGCTGAGGCGCGCATTCTCCGCCGTGTTGCGCGAGGCACGCTCCAGCACGAGGCGCTCCGGCGCCAGGCCCTGGTCGCGCAGGAAGGCCTCGGCCACCTCGGCCTCGGGCTTTCCCCCGCCGAGCAGGGCCGCGCTGCCGCCGGTGAAGACCACGCGCGCCGCCGGAAACCTGCTGGCCAGGGCAAGCGCCGCCGTGTAGCGCTCGCCCGCCTCGCTCAGCTGCGCCTGCGCCCAGTAGGCGCTCGCCTCCGCATCCGAAGCCCCGCCGAGGATGATGATGCCGTCCACCCGGGACAGCGCCGGGTTGGCGGGGCTGCTCCGTTCCAGCGGCTGCAGCATCAGGTCGCCCAGGGGCAGCACGGCGAGAACCAGCATCGCGAGCAGGGTGGCGCCGCCCAGGGCGAGCGCCAATCGTTTGCGATCCAGGACAACGGCAAGGGTCATGGTCCCCACGGCCAGCATGATCCAGGTGTCGGGCCTGAGCAGGGCGCCTGCCAGCTTGGAGAGAACGAAGAAAAGCGTGTCCATGGTGATCGGGCGGCGCCACGGCTACCGCAGGCGGAGTGCGCGTTACCGCACCCGCCGGGGCTGTGTGAGCCGCGCCGAAGTCATTCCGTCGATTGCTCAGTTGTGAGCGATAGCACGGCTTCGTGCCGCGCTGGAACAGTTCTGTTCAGTCTTGGCCGAAAAAAGTGGCAGGTCTTGCACGCGGGCGCGCGTGCGGGGGTCAGCCCGAAACCTTCTGTGCCGCAGGCTTCGTCACGGCCAGCAATCCCGCATAGATGCCGGCGATGGCGACGGCATAGGCCAGGACCGCCACCTGCAGGACGCCCGGCCGGTCGAAGAACAGGACGGCCGGGATCATGGGGGCCACGGCCAGCGGCAGCAGCAGGAGCGTCGCGGCGGGGTTGTGCCAGTCCAGGCGCTTTCCGTGGGAGGACTTCTGGCGCAGCAGCAGCATGACGAGGTGGTGGAAGTGCAGATTGTCCGGCCGGAAGGGTGAATGCCCGGCCAGAACCCGCCGCACCAGCGTGATCACCAGGTCGCTCACCGGATAGGCGACGATCAGCAGGATGGCCCAGGGCGAGACCATGTGGAACCAGTAGCACAGCGACACGCCGAACCAGGCGATGAGGTATCCGAGCACATAGGACCCGGTGTCGCCCAAGAAGATCTTCCCCTTCGGAAAATTGAACAGGAGGAAGCCCGCGACGGCGACGGCCAGGATGATCGCCATGTGCGCCAGGAACTCGTGGCCCACCGCATTGCCGATGAGGTGCAGGGACATGAGGGCGGCCACGGCGATGGCGCCGCACAAGCCGTTCAGGCCGTCGATCATGTTGAAGGCATTGACGCTCGTCGCCGCGAATAGCAGCGTCACCATCACGCCGAAGCCGCCGGTCATCCACGGGTCGATCAGCGGCACGTCGGCGTCCGTGAACCAGATCTGCAGCGTGGCCATGGTGAAGAGGCAGCTCGCGGCGGTGGCCGAGAGGCGGACCTGCGGCCTGGTCGGGCGCAGCATGTCCTCCCACAGCGTGGCGAACACCATGGGCAGCATCGAGACCGCGAATTTCGCGTAGCGCCCGCCGAAGAAGCCGTCGAAGAACACCGTGGTGAAGATCACGCTGGCGAAGATCACCGCGCCCCCGAGGCGCGGCGTGGCCGTGCCGTGGGTCGAGTGGGGCTGGCGCGTGTCCTTGAAGGCGCGCCGGTTGAGAAGACTGCGCCGCGACTGCAGGACGAGGAAGCACAGGAACACGGTGGTGGCCAGGATGGAGGCCTCCTCCAGCCCGAAGTGGACGCCACTCAGAAAGTCTCTCAAGGGAACTCACCCTGCTTCAACCACCAGCCCGCGCTGGTCCGTTCAATCGTGCGGCACGTGAGGAAAATCGAAGCCCTAAAAACGAGAAGCGCGCCGGGTTGCTGCGCGCCTCATCATGCCTGACGACGCATCACGAACGGCATCGGGGCTGGTCCGCTGTGATCAGTCCGGCGTCGCGGGATTGTCGTTGTTCTCGTCGTCCCCGCTGAGGGCGATGACGGCCAGGACGCCGCCGCCGACAACCAGTGCGCCGGCCATCAGGGCCGCGGCAGTCTGGTCACCATTGTTCTCGCCCGTCACTGTCAGGGCGGCCTCTTCCCGCATGGTGCCTGTGCCGTTGCTGGCGGCCGTGCCGGCGGTGCAGGGCGGCGTTGCGGGAACCTGGAAGTAGGTCTCCTCCGCGACCATGTAGGAGCAGCCGGCCGCCGGGAAGTAGAGGGTCACGGTGCTGCCGGGTCCGGCGAAGACCGTGTCGCCCGCCGCCAGGCCCTCGCCGACGGTCACGTCCACCAGGCCGGTGCCGCGGTTGACGCGCGCGATCGAACCCGACTGCCCGGCAACTTGGGCACTCGTGTCCACCGCGGCGGGCACGATCTTGGCTTCGGCCGGCAGGCTGGACACCATGTCGGTCTTCGCATCCGGCGCCGCTGCGTTCTGGGCGGAGGCCGCGCAGGGCGATTCGGGGCCCACCACGAGGCTGTTTCCGGCGCTCACGCGGATGGTGCATCCGTCACTGAGGTATTTGACGTCGACGAAGCTGTCGGAGCCGACAGACACGCGGTCGCCCGCCGCAAGCAGGCTCTGGACCTGCACCGGCGATGTTTCGGAGCCCTTCATGACGGACACGCCCTTGCCGCCCAGCTTGCTGACGAAGGCCGGCTCCGCGGCGTTGGCCGGAGAAAGCATAAAAGCTCCCGCGAGGACTGCAGTTCCGAGGAGGGCATTCCGCTTAAGCCAAGGGCTCATCTGTCAAACTCCTTAATCGATCTCTTCATGGTGCAAGTTCGGGCAGCTTGTCAACCGCCAAGTTGTCGAGTGCAATCTGTCCGCGCGTGAATTGTCCGCCCTCCGCCGGGGCGCGGCTCTCGAGGCGCAGCAGCTGGTCGGGGCAATCGGCGGCCGGAACTGTGAAGCCGCGCTCGAAGGCCATCCACTGGCTGGACTGCGGCAGGGGAGCCGTCTCGTCGAGGGGCGCGAGCTGGCCGGCCTTCATGCAGTGGAGGCGGAAGACCACGCCGGAGGGTGACTGGAAGCCGTCGAACCGCGCCTCGCCGGTGAGGCGGTAGCGCCCGGGCTTGAGGCGCAGCACCTGGGAAAGGTTGGCGAAGCTGCCCTCGACCCCCTGGAAGTCGAGCTGCAGGCTCTGGTCCATGCTGGCGGTGTTGCGCGGAAACAGCCGGTGGCTCAGGCCCTTGGCGGGCGTGACCGTCCAGTCGAAGCGGAGGTTCCGCACCGCCTGGCTGAAGCCGCCGTCATAGACCAGCCGCACCTGCTGAAGTTCCGCCGGGCTCAGGCTGGACAGCCATGTCGCATAGGCCTTGTCCACGGCCCCGTCCCGCATGTAGCGCTCGATCAGCAGGGCGAGTTCGTCCGCGTCGGCGGGCGTTCCCATGGCGCGCAGCTCGGCGATGATGCGCTGTGCCGTTCCCGGGTTTCCCCGGGCGACCGTATGGGCCAGGAAGGAGGGCCGCCAGGGCGGCCTTGCCGCCAGCTTCCGCGCCACCGCGTTCCGCCCCTCCGTGTCGCGGGCGATCTCCGCCGCCAGGTCGAAGAGGACGCCCGCCTGCTGCGGCCGGGCGCGAATCAGTCCGTCGAGGCGCGTCATGGCGCCGTCGAAGTCCCGCCTGGCCAGCAGGATCGCCAGGGCCTCCGCCTGCACCGCCGTGGCGCGCGGCTGCAGCTCGCCCGCCATCAGCTTGAGCCGCGCCGCCGCCTCGGCGTCGCCGCGCGCCTCGGCCAGCCGCGAGAGGGCAATCAGGGCCTCCGCGTCTAGCGGGTCATGCGCATAGGCCTGCTGCGCCGCGCGGAAGGCGTCGTCCAGCTCGCCGGGGGAGAGTTTCCGCAAGGCCTCGACGCCGGGGGGCTCGGCCGGTCCGCCGCCCGGGATCACGGCCTCCCGCAGCGTGAGATAGGCCGTGACGGCCAGGAAGACCGCGCCGAGCGCCACCGTGACGCCGCCCGCGCCGCCCGCGCGGCGGCTCGAAGTTCGCGACCGTGACGACGCCGCGGCTACCATGTGATCAGCCCCATCGCCAGCTTCGAGTAGCGCTCGAGGGAGGCGCCGATCGGCTCCTGCATCACATAGCGCCAGCCGGCCAGGCAGGTGAGTGCCAGGATGGCGGTGCCGGCGCCGAGCTTCGTGGCGCGCAGCAGGCCGTTCACGGTCTGCGCCGCGGCTGACTTCCCGGCGGTGCGCGCGGGCTTCCGCGCCGGGGGATTGCCGCGGGAGGCTGGCGTGGCGCGGGGCGCAGGCTTGGCCCTCGCGGTGGCGCGGGCGGCGGTTGCTGCACCGGCCCGCGAGCCCGGCATGGCATGCGTCCGCCCGCCCTCGATCGCCTCCGCCGCCTCGATCACGCGGGCCAGCAGGGCGCGCTCCTGCGGACGCGGGTTGCGGTCGGGGTGCAGCCACTTGAGAAGGAGGCGCTTGTTCTCCCGCACGTCCTCCGCCGGGGCACCGGGTGCCAGGCCCAGGACGCGGTAGGCGTCGGCGCGGCGGTCGAACAGCACCGCCGCGAGGAAGGCGGCACTCGCGGCGCGCACGTCCTCCGCGCGGTGGCGGCGGTAGGCATGCTCGGTCGAGGCGTCACGCCACTCGCCTTCCGCCACGATGCGCAGCAGGCTCTTCACGCCGTCCGGCAGGGGGCCGACCGAGAGCATGGAAAAGACCTCGGGCTTTCCTGCCCCGTCCAGGGCGATGTCGATGGCCTGCCGTCGCGCCATTGGATTTCTGCTGCCCTCATGCCTTCTGCGAGGGCAGCTGCTTCTGGCCGTAGCCGTAATACTCGTAGTCGCTGTAGCCATAGCCATAGCCATAGCCGTAGCCCGCCTCGCGCCGGTCGAACTTGTTGAGCACGGTTCCGACGATGTTGGTGCGCACCGCCTGCATGCGCTTCACGGCGACGCGGAGCGAGCTCTTGCGGGTGCTGTTGGCGCTGACCAGGAGCAGCGTCACCTGCGTGGCGCCCGCCAGCAGGGGAGCGTCCGCGAGGCCGATGATGGGCGGGCCGTCGACGATGACGATGTCATAGGCGTCCCTGGCGGCGGTCACGAGGTCGGCCATGCGGGTGCCCGAGAGGAGTTCCGCCGGATTGGGCGGCAGCGGGCCCGAGGTGATGGCGAAGACGTTGGCCATGCGCGTTACCTGCAGCGTGTCGGCGGCGTCGATGCCGCCGATCAGGTAATTCGTGAGGCCGCGCTCGTTCCGGAGGTCCAGCCTCTTGTGCAGCGACGACTTGCGGAGGTCGGCGTCGATCAGCAGCACCTTGAGGCCGATCTTGCCCAGCGCATCCGCGATGCCGACGGCGGAGGTGCTCTTGCCCTCCGAGGGCATGCTGCTGGTGACGAGGATGGAGGAGGGCAGGCCCTGCGGAGTGGAGAACTGCAGGCTGGTGCGCAGCGAGCGGTAGGCCTCCGAAACCGAGGACCGCTGGTCCTGGAGGGCCACGTCGATGCTGACGCCGTCCTTCGGCAGCGGCACGATGCCGACGACGGGCAGGCCCACCTCCTTCTCGATGTCCTCCGGAACCTTGAAGGTCTCATCGAGGAAGTCGAGGCCGAAGGCGATCATGAAGCCGAGCGCCAGGCCCGCCAGCAGGCCCATCAGGAGATTGCGGTTCACGTTGGGGGAGGCGGGCGCCCCCGGCATTTGCGCCTTGTCGACGAAGGAGATGTTGTTGGTGCCGATGCCGCCGGCGACGCCGATCTCCTTGTAGCGCTGCAGGAGGCCGTCATAGAGCTGGCGGTTGGTGTCCACCTCGCGCTGCAGGATGTTGTACTGGATGCTGCGGTTGCGCTGCTCGACGAGGGTCGTCTTGCCCTTCTCGAGTTCCGCCTCGAGCATGGCGAGCGTGATGCGCGCCGCCTCATAGGAGGACTTGATGTCGGCCTTCACCGCCTTCACGGCCTGCGCCAGCTGCTCATCCAGCTCCTTGATCTGGCTCTGCAGCTGCTTCATCTCCGGGTAGCTCGGCTTGAAGAGATTGAGCTTCTGCTGGTACTGCGCGGAGAGTTCGGAGCGGAGCTTGCGGTTCTCCTGCACCGTCTCGTTGTTGCGGATCTCGGCGATCTCCAGCCCGTCGGCCGTCTCGACCCGCTGCCAGATGAGTTCGAGGCGGATCTTCTCGTAGCGCGCCTCGGTGAGCTTGGTGTTGATCGCCTCGATGTCCGAGTCGACCACCGTCTTGCCCTCGCCCACCGTGATGATGCCCTTCTCGTCGGCATAGGCGACGAGAAGCTTCTCGGACTCCTCGAGCTTCGCCTTGAGCTGCGAGAGCCGCTCCTCGAGGAAGCGGCGGGCGTAGGCGGTGGCCTCGAAGCGGCGGTCGAGGTTGTCGGTGATGAAGACCTCGGCGTAGCCATTGGCGACACGCTGCGCCACGGCGGGATCCGGGTGGTTGAAGCCCACCTTGACGATGCGCGAGCCGCGCACCGGTTCGACCGCGAGGCCCGCCTGCAGGCGGCCGGCGGCGGCCTTGTTCCGGTCCTCGGCCGAAGCGCCTTGTGACGATTCGGAGTTCTTGTCCGCGCCGTCCGAGAAGATCAGGCCGAGGATCGTGCCCTTGATCAGGTTGAACAGGGAGGGCGCAACGGCGGTGTTGAAGGCGGGGTCGTCGCCCAGGTTCAGAGAGGCCGCGACGCGCTCGGCGAGGGTGCGGCTGGAGAGGAGCATGTACTGCGTCTGGTAGAAGTCGGCGCCGCCGGACTCCTCCACGTCGACCTCGCCCTTGTCGATGATCTTGGTGGCTTCGCGCTCGATCTGGATGCTCGCCGTCGCCCGGTAGATCGGCGTCGTCATGAAGGTGGAGACGGCGGTGATCGCGAGCACGATGAGGGTGACGCCCGCGATCAGCCACTTGTACTTGGTGACGATGCGCAGGTACTTGAAGATGTCGAAGGACTTCGCGTCCTCCTCGCCATAGGGCCCGTAGCCCTGCGGCTCGCGCGGCTGGTAGGCGTCGAGGCGCGTCTCGCGCGCGTGCTCGAGCGGCATGACGGCGCGTTCGGCGCCGGGGTCGGAATTGGGCCGGTCGTTCATCTTTGCCTGACTTACAGCATGAGGAGGCTGAAGAGGCCGGTGAAGCCCATGGCTTCGCGCAGCCCCCTGAGGGCGACCTTGCCGCCCGACTCGTCGACGATCACGATGTCGCCGGCGCGCATGACGGGGTCGTCCTTCTTGCCGGAGCGGATCTCCCGGAGGTCGAAGCGGGCCGCCGTCTTCTTTCCGTCCGTCTTGCGCAGCACGTAGATGCCGCTCGGCGTGGCCATCTCATTGAGGCCGCCGGCGGAGGCCAGCACCTGGATCAGCGTCGTCTCGCCCTTCAGCGGGAAGATGCCGGGGTTCTTGACCGCGCCGTCCACCGTCACGCGCTGGCTGTTGTACTCCTTCACGGAGACGAAGACCTGCGGCGACTGCATGAAGTCCTTCTGCAGGCGGCTAGCGATGTCGCGCTGGAGCTGGTCGGTGGTCTTGCCCGCCGCCTTCACGTCCTCGATCAGGGGCAGGGTGATGAAGCCCGAGGCGCTGACCTGCGCGGTGCGCGACAGGTTGGGCGCCTCGAACACCGAGACGTCGACCACGTCCATGGGCGCCAGCCGGTAGTCGGCGGCGCTGCCGCCCTGGTCGGGCACGGAATATTCCTCGAAGAGCCGCGAAACCTCCTGCGTCGTCTGCTGCGAGGCGGGCTTGACCGCGCTGGGGGCGGCGTCTGGCGCGCTCGCGGTGAACTCGCTGGCCGAGCCTTCCTGGTAGCCGGAGAGCGGCGTGCTGGAGGAGCAGGCCGCAACCCCCATCGCCAGGGCGAGGAGCAGCAGGCCCTTGCGAGACCATGCAGAAATCGTTTTCGGGCAGGAAATGGTCAATGGAGACTTGCTCCCACTTTGGCCGGTTGCCGGGCGGCGGGCGATGGCTCCGAGAGCAGGATCTGCTCGGGGCGTTCCTTGAAGATCATCCGCGCCTCCTCCTCGCCGCGCTCGGACCGGACCAGGTTCCACGCCTTGCTGAGGCCCGGCGGGCGGCTCTTGAGGTTGTGCGCGTCGGAGGCCACGAGGTCGACGAGGCCGTCGCCGAGGAGCCGCAGGGACCAGTCCTGCGCCTGGCGGCCGTAGTCGCCGAAGAAGGAGCCAGCCGTCACCTGCATCAGCACGCCCGACTGCGACATGCGCTGCACCCAGGGAAGGGCCCGGTCGAGCCAGCGGTAGCGCTCGACATGGGCGAGGATCGGGGTGTAGCCCGCCGCGAGGATGCCCATGAACAGATTGTCCATGTGGGGCGGCAGCACGGTGGGCGGCGCCTCGCACAGCACGTGGCGGCTGGTGTGGATGGGCAGGATCTGGCCCCGGGTGAGGCGCTGCACCAGGTCGGGGCGCACATGCGCCTCGCAGCCGGCAACGACCACCAGTTCGATTCCTTCGTCCATCAGGCGGTCGTTCAGTTCCGCCACCCGCTCCACCACCTGTGTCACCTCGGGGTCATAGACGCCCGGCAGGAAGTGCGGCGTGCAGGCCATCACCTCGACGCCGTCCTCCGCGGCCCAGCGGGCCATGTCGAGGGCCATCTGGAGGTCCGTGGCGCCGTCGTCGATGTCATGCAGGATGTGGCTGTGAAGATCGATCATGATATGGAACTACCTTCTGCGTGCCTTTTCCTCAAGCCCGCTATGCGCCGGAGAGCCGACTTCCGAATTGGCAACCTTGAATATGGGTGGTGTCGACGCAACTGCAAGTTTCTCAGGCGCAGGCAAGGGCGCGTCATCCGCCCGGCCACGGCTCCGGCCCGAAGACGGGTGATGCGACGTCGCGGCCGGAGCCAGCATGAAGGCCATGAGCAGCGCGAAGACCGAGGCGAGCGCGGGCATGCGGAGCGGGAACTCAACCAGGGAGTGAAGCAACAGCACCAGCACCCCGATGCTGGCGGCGCGCGGCAGAACATGCGCGGCGTAGGCGCCCTGCGGGTTCCACACCCGTAACGCCTGGCCGAGGAACAGCACCAGGAAGGCCGCCATGAGCACAGCCGCGGGAAGCCCGCCCTCGAGCCACAGTTCCAGCCAGTCATTGTGGGCGTGGTTGATGTAGGCGCTCACCATGGTGGCCGGCGTCTCGTGCATGCCGTAGACCGCCCCGAAGGTTCCGAATCCGCTGCCGACGGGGAAGTAGGTCGCGGCGGTCCGGATGGTGACCTCGGCGATCTGGTTGCGGTATTCCGTCAGGGGGTCGGTCTCGGCGATGCGGAGAATGCCCAGCATGCCGAACTGCCCGATGATGAGGGCACCCCCCAGCAGCGCGAGGAGCGAGATCCGCGCCCGGGAAGAGCGCCGCGACTGCCGCCCGGGCGACCAGACCATCACGGTGGAGAGTGCCAGGGCGAGCATGCCCAGCAGGATGCCTGAGCGCGAGGTCGAGACGGCGAGGCCGAGCAGGATGATGCCCATCATGGCCGCGCCGCCCGCGAGCACGATCAGGGCGTTGCCGCCGCCCCGCCGCATGATCTTGTGGATCACGGCCCAGGTGAGGGGAATGGCGACGGCCAGCAACATCGCGAAATTGTTGCGGTTCGAGAAGAAGCCGGTGGCGGAGCCGAAATTGGCGATCTCATAGAGGTAGAGGCTGCTCTTCGGCCCCTGGAAGCGCTGGGCGAGGCCCAGCATCACGCTGGCGATGACGCCCAGCAGCACGGCACCCGCCATGAGCCAGTGCGCCCGCGCGCCCGAGGCCAGGGCCGCGAGGAAGATCGCCAGCGGCGGCAGCAGCGCCAGGATGCAGGCCCAGGTCGCCTCCGGGCTCAGCGTGAGCGGCATCCACTGGGCGGGCACGCCCGCCACGTTGAAGGCGGTGGCCACGAAGTCCCGTCCGGGAAGGCCGGTGAAGACGCCATAGGGCAGCGGCACCAGATGCAGGCCGGTGAGACCGACGGCGAGAAAGGCGATGACGAGCGCCACCCGCCCGGCGAGCGTCACCGGCGCAGAGAGCAGGCGCAGCAGCGCCAGGCCGAGAAGCACGGCGCACAGCAGGCGGAAGGTGAGGAACGCCACCGAATCGGCCTGCGAGGAGCCACCCGATGCGATGCCGAGCAGCAGCGTCCCGGCGACGGCCGCCGGCCAGGCCATGCGCCCGGCCCCCGTCCGCGACCGCGGCGGACTGCCCGCTGCCGCCGCCGCCGTCATTTCGCGCCGACCAGGCCGCCCGCCTCGACGGCGGGACGGTTGTAGACGTCCTCGAGGCGGATGATGTCGTCCTCGCCCAGATAGGAGCCGGTCTGCACCTCGATGAGCACGACCGGGGCCTCGCCGCGGTTGGCGAGGCGATGGTTCGTTCCGGCGGGAACATAGCAGGACTGGTTGGGCAGCAGGCGCAGGACGTTGTCGCCCAGCGTCACCTCCGCCTCGCCTTGCACCACCACCCAATGTTCGGACCGGTGGCGGTGGCGCTGCAGGGAGAGGACGCCGCCCGGGTTCACCGTCAGCCGCTTCACCTGATAGCCCGGGCCATGGTCGAGTTGTTCGTAATTCCCCCAGGGCCGGAACATCTGCAGGGCCTCGCGCGCCTGCCAGCGCCCCTGCGCCTCGAGCTTCGCCACCAGCGCCTTCACGTCCTCGCTGCGCTCGCGCGCGGCCACCAGAACGCTGTCACGCGTGGCGACGACCACGGCGCCGCTCATCCCGACCACGGCGGTGAGCCGGCCTTCGGAGTGGACGAGATTGTCCTGGCCGTCGAGCACGACGGCGTCGCCGATGATGGCGTTCCCGCCCGCGGCCGTCTCATGCAGGTCCGAAACGGCCCCCCAGCTGCCCACGTCCGACCACTGGTAGCTGACCGGCAGCACGGCGGCGTGGCTCGTCTTCTCCATCACGGCATAGTCGACGGAAACGGGCGGGGCCGCCGCGAAGGCCTCGGGTTCGAGGCGCAGGAAATCGAGGTCGCGGCTGGCGCCCTCGAAGGCCTGCCGCACGGCGGACACGATCTCCGGCGCCAGCCGTTGCGCCTCGTTCAGGAAGGTGGCGGCCTTGAACAGGAAATTGCCGCTGTTCCAGAGATAGCCATCGGCGATGTGGCGGGCCGCCGCCGCCTGGTCCGGCTTCTCGATGAAGGACTGGACGGCGAAGCTCGCGCCGTGCCGTTCGGGGCCGGGCGCGATGTAGCCATAGCCGGTCGCCGGGTGCCGGGGCGTGATGCCGAAGGTGACGAGGAGGCCCCGTTCGGCATCCCCGCAGGCGGCTGCGACCGCCTCCGAAAAGGCCTCCGCGTCGGGGATGAAGTGATCGGCGGCGAGCGCCAGGACCATGGCATGCGGATCGCGCGACAGCGCCTGCAGGCAGCCCGCGACGATGGCCGCGCAGGAATTGCGCGCCACGGGCTCCAGCAGGATGTCCGCCTCGACGCTGATGTCCCGCAGGTCCTCGGCGAGCAGGAAGCGGTGCGCGTCCGCGCCCACGATGATGGGGCGCGGGTCGAACACGGCGGACCGGCAGCGCAGCACGGTCTCCTGGAACAGGGAATTGGGGCGGCCGAAGCGGAGGAACTGCTTCGGCTTCGAGGCGCGCGACAGCGGCCACAGGCGGGTTCCGGAGCCGCCGCTCAGGATGACGGGAATGACGTTCAAGCTGTTGGACTCCTGTTCAGGCACTGCACTCACTTCGACCCGAAGCCCGTCAGCATGGTCCAGACCGTCTTGGCGGCGATCAGCGCGTCGAGCGAGGGAGACAGGTTCTTGATATAGAAGAAGTCGTAGCACAACTTCGTCGTCGCGGCGTCGACCTCCGCCACATTGCCCTGGCGGATGGCCGCCCAGCCGGTGATACCCGGCTTCACCGAGTGGCGGAAGGCGTAATAGGGAATGTTGCGCTCATACATCTGGGCCAGCGCCACGGCCTCCGGGCGGGGGCCGATCCAGCTCATCTGGCCCTTGAGGATGTTGAACACCTGCGGCAACTCGTCGATGCGGAACTTGCGGATGAAGCGGCCGACGCGGGTGATGCGCGGGTCGCCTTCCGCGGTGTAGCTGGGGCCCGCCGTCTCCGCCGCGGCATGCATGGAGCGCAGCTTGTAGCAGTGGAAGATCGAGCCGCGGTAACCGATGCGCTTCTGGACGAAGAAGACGGGCCCGGCGCTTTCCATGCGGATCGCCACTCCGGCGATGGCGATGACGAGCAGGACGAGGGGCAGCACGGCAACCGCCGCGGCAATGTCCAGCAGGCACTTGATCTTCTGGTAGGTGCGGTGCGGGAGATGGGCGTCGAAGCCGATGTTGGCGAGGCTCGAGAGTTCGACCTGTCCCGTCATCATCTCGCGGGCACGCGCGCTGTCGAAGACCGGAACGCCCGCCGTGCCGCAGGCGAGGATGAAGTTCCGCCACTCGGCCGAGTGGTTGCCGTTCAGGTCCACCACCACGCCATGCAGGGCGCGGGCCGCGGCCACGCTGATCGGGCTCGAGAGCGCCATCCAGTCCACCCGGCCGAGCCTGGCGAGTTCCGCGCTCCGCGCATCCGGAACCAGGGCCAGCCGCGGCCTGAAGAAGCGCGACTTCAGGAAGCCAAGCGTCCCGTACCACAGGATGGTGGAGACATATCCCCAGACCAGCAGCGAGCGCGCATAGTCGAGATGCCCCAGCGTGATCGCCACGACGACCGCCCCGAAGCCGATCGATGCGGCGGGAAGCGCGGCGGTAAGCGGCGTCTCGCCCGGATAGACGCAGAACAGGCGGAGCACGAAGTGGCTGAGGGCGATGCCCGAGAACACCAGTGCGAAATTGTTCCAGTCCCGCAGCATCTGGCTGAAGCCGCCCCCCGACTCGCGGAACAGGAAGGGCAGGATCAGCCCGAACAGCAGGGCGCCGCCCAGCTGCCATCTCTGCCGCCGCAGAAGCTTGCTCAGGCGCACAGGCGGGGCTGCCTCCGCCGGGACATAGCCCGGCAGCGTGTGGTCTGTCATGATGATCCGGAGATGGAGTGTGTTGAATGGCTACCGCAGCCCAGGTGACAGTTGTTCGACCTGGGGGAGGGACCTGCACTTCGGCGTCTGGATTATCATGTGCCCGTCGCGAGTGAAATCATCTTTGTGCCCAATATGGGCCAAACAGGCACATATTCCCCTATAGGTTGTGTTGGGACTAAGCCCCGCCTGCTTCGCGGGTGATTCGCCTTTTCCTCGGTCATTGATTTGCACCCTGACTCGCGCATTGGTCCCAGTGAAAGGAGAATAACTCAGCGGCACTCCGCCGCAGTTCTGCGCGAGCAAAGCAATTTCTCAATAAAGTATACGTATTTTTACTTATTTTCGGTTCTTGCCGTCAATTTTTGTTTACCATTTCTTCACCCGGTCTATTACAATTTTAATGATGAGGGATCCTCTCCATGCGCGCCCCGGTTCGGCGGCTTGGTGCCGGAGCTCCACAACGACGCTCGGAAAACTGCGATAGAATGCCACTGTGCAATGCAAACAAGCCCGCAATCAGCGCAGCAATCGTGCTTCGTCAGTCTTTTTTCGGATTGAGCTTATGTTCAAATCAGGCCAGAAAGCAGCTAAAGTTTTTCATAAATTGGACGAATTAGGTGATTCGGATTTGTTCAAGTTAGTCGTCCTTGTGGAAAACACCTAAGTAGAAGTTCTTAATCAAATGCGCTGGTCAAAGAGCGGCGCAAGCTAGGAGTGGCAAATGCCTACGTTTGGTACCCAGGATATCCGGTTCCTTCTGTCGCGTGTGCGTGGCGAGTGGATGGCGGAAGAAAACGGCGGGCTCGCTCCTCTCGGCCCCACCGGCATCCGCGACGTGCAGGGTCTCGGCAACAACAACACCAATGAGCAGGCGCCCGGCTACTGGTTCGGCGCCGGCGACACGCTGTTCACGCGCTGGACGTTCAACCGGCTGACCGCGACCAGCACGAACAAGGACGTCATTTCGGCGCCATTCGCGAACCCGCAAAACCGCGGCCCTGACAAGATCATCACGATCGGTGACACGGCGGTCATCGGCGGCAAGACGGTGGACGCGCTCAATCCGCGCAACATCTCCAACCTCATCGGCGACAGCACGAACACCGTGGGCTTCGAGGCCCTGTCCCAGACCGATCCGAACTACGCCGCCAAGCATGAGCTGAAGCTCATGGACGACCCGACGGGCCGCCTCTCGCCGATCTCCGGCGCGGTGAACCCGCTGGTCTACAGCAACTGGACCAGCCAGTTCGGCCAGTTCTTCGATCACGGCCTGGACTTCGTCGCCAAGGGCGTCGACGGCAAGGTGGTCGTCGATCTGCTGCCGAGCGACGGTCTTTATACTGCGGGCCGCGCCACCACCATCGAGGCCAGCCGCAACAACACCGCCAACGTGACGATCGGCGAGGGCTCGACGGACGCGCTCCTCGACAAGCTTGGCCTTCTCGGCCAGCAGGGCCAGATTTCCTGGGTTACGACCGCGACAATCACCAAGCCGAGCGTAGCCGGTGGCGCGAACTTCGCTTACGAGGGCACTCTTGTCCTCAACAATACGCTGATCAAGATTCAGGCGTTCGACGAGGTCGATCTCGTCAATACCATTAACCTTTACACGCCGACCACCGGCGTGGTGGCCAGCGTCACGGAATTCCCCGCGGTCACAGGTGTGTCTGAAGTCGGCTCTTTCCAGTTGAAACTCACTCCCGCGCGCGCCGAGAGCTTCAACCAGACCTCGCCCTTCATCGACCTCAGCCAGAACTACGGCTCGGATACCAGCCGCACCGTGTTCCTGCGCGAGTACATGACGCAGGATGAATGGGCCAACGCCCCGCTGAACGTAGGCCTCACCGCCAATGTGACTGACCTCACCACGGGCCGTCTGCTGAACGCCGGCGCCAGCGTCGCGGGCGTGGCCAATGAGGCCGGCATGGCCAACTGGCTGCTCGTCAAGCAGAACGCCGCCAAGGTCGGCATCATCCTGCATGACGCGGACATCAGCGCCATCCCGCTCGTCGCCTTCGATGCCAATGGCAACCTGATCCTCGACGTGAACGGCATGCCGCAGCTCGTGGCGCTGAACAAGGTCACGGGTGAAATCGTTTACGTCAAGGACACGACCCTTGCCAACGACGCCGCCATCCAGGCGCAGGTCGCTGATGTGAACACCAACTGGGCTGCAACCGATTTCGTCCTGATGACGACGAAGCACGCCTTCCTCAATGACATGGGCTTCGGCGCACTGCCCAGCCCCACCACGAGCCCGCAGTCCTGGAACGGACGCGACCTCGTCAACGCGGACCTGCTCAACGCCCACCTCGTCTCGGGTGACGGCCGCCTCAACGAGAACATCGGCCTCACCGCCGTCCACGAGGCCTTCCTGACCGAGCACAACCGCGTGCTGCAGGAACTCAAGGACCTGTACGGCTTCACGGGCGAGCAGCCGAAGGGCGGCTGGACCTGGACGGATCCGCTCACCAACGTGACCACCAAGGTCACTGGCGAGGAGCTGTTCCAGCAGGCCAAGCTCGTCGTGGAAATGGAATACCAGCACCTGGTGTTCGGCCAGTTCGTGCGCAAGCTCAGCCCCAACATCGCGGGCTTCGCGGGCGTCAACCCGGCCATCGACGCGCGCATCTCCTCCGAGTTCGCCAACGCGGTCTACCGCCTCGGCCACTCCATGCTGCCGGAAGCGGTCGGCATGCGGAAATACACCGACGGCACCGCGATCACCGTCGACGCGAATGGCGACATCGTCGTCACCATGCCCGGCCACAGCCTGTCGAACTACATCAGCCCGACCCCTCCCTACCAGCCTGATCCGACCAAGAACCCCGTCGTGACGCTCTCGAGCATCGACGAGGATATCGGCGGCATCCCGGCGGCGAGCCTCAACGGCGACTTCATCGTCACCGTGATCGACGCCAACACCTTCAAGTTCACGCCTGCGACGCCCGGCACCGTCGGCGCCACTGGCACCTTGGCTGACAAGATCCAGATCGACCTGAACAAGGGCTTGATCGACGCCTTCCTCAGCCCCAAGTCCTATACCCCCGGCGTCACGTCTGGTCTGCTGGCGGACGGCAGCTCGGCGCAGGTCGGCAACCGGATCGACGAGAAGGTCACGGATGCGCTGCGCGACAACCTGCTCGGCAAGCCGCTCGACCTGTTCACGCTGAACATCGTCCGCGGCCGTGACGCGGGCCTCCCGACGCTGAACGAAATGCGCGGCGCGATCCAGGCCGCGGTGACGGCGAATACCCTGGCCCCCGGCTTCAACGTTGCGCTGGCCGCGACGCTGACGCCCTACACCAGCTGGTCGAACTTCCGCGACAACCTGAAGGGCACGATCGACGAGCAGAACGCCACGGTGAAGAACTTCATCATGGCCTATGCCAGCGACGACATCCTGACGAAGTACGCCACCACCAAGACGCTCACCCAGTGGAACACCCTGCGTGAAAGCACCGTCGCCGCTGACCAGCAAGAGTACATGGCGGCGCTCAAGGCGGCGGCGAACGCGGCCTTCGCGGACGCCACCTGGATGGGCACCGGCGGCAACATGGACTTCAACCGCATCGACGCCTGGATCGGCGGCCTTGCGGAGCGTGAAGTGGTGGGCGGCATGCTCGGCTCCACCTTCGACGCGGTCTTCGCGATGCAGATGATGAACCTGCAGAACGGCGATAAATTCTACTACCTCGGCCGCGTGGCCGCGACCGAGTGGTTCGCCGAGAACGTCGAAGGAAACCATCTGGCCGACCTGGTGATGCGCTCCACCGGCGCCACCAACGTCTATGCCGACATCTTCTCGGTCGCCGACAAGTATATCGACCTGGAAGACATCGGCCAGCCGGCCGCCGTCGAAACCATCGCCGAACTGGTGGCGTCGACCACGCTCGTCACGGATGCCTTCGACATCGCGGGCAACGTCATCACGGCCGAAGTGGGCCGCGCCGGATATGTCACCGACGTCGCCGGAAGCACCTTCTACGGCAACATGGGCAATTACCTGGATGCCCGCGGCGTGCTGAACCCCAATGGCGTGGGCAACGCCAGCGAAAGCATGGTCGGCACCGTAGGCGGTGACCGCGTCTTCGCCATGGGTGGCAACGACACGGTCCGCGGTGGCGATGGCGACGACTTCATCGACGGCGGCAGCGGCGTCGACTTCCTCTACGGCGATGCCGGGAACGACTTCCTCGACGGCGGCGCTGAAAACGACTTCATGTATGGCGGCGATGGCGACGACTCGATGCGGGGCGGCGTTGGCGTCGACTTGATGTTCGGCAACAACGGCAATGACACGATGTACGGCGGCCTTGACGGCGACATCATGCAAGGCGGTGCCGGCGACGACATCATGTATGGCGGCGACGGCCTCACCGATCCGCTGACCGGCATCCTTGATCCGGAGCCGGCGGTGGCCGTCGGCCTGCTCGACGATGCCCTGCAGGGCGGCGCGGGCAACGACATGCTCTATGGCGGCGGCGGCTGGGACACGCTCAACGGCGACAGCGGCCACGACACGCTGTTCCCGGGTGCCGGCGGTGCGGCGCTTGGCGGACGCGACGTGATGGACGGCGGCGAGGGCGATGACATCTACATCATCGAAAGCGCCACCGACTTCCTGAGCCAGGACATCGCCGATGGCGGCTTGCGCCGCGATCAGCTGGTCAACAAGGGTGCCGCGTTCCGCGTGGGCAACGGCATCGCCGTGGACGAGGTCCGCTTCACCCAGACGGTCGCGGGTGACATCATCATCGGCGGCACCAACCCGGCAACCGCCGTGGCCTCCATCTTCACGGGCGTCGAGCGCGTGGTGATCGGCACCGGCACGGGCACCACCGCCAACAGGAACGGCACCGCGGCCATCAACATCGATGCGTCTCTCGCGACCCCCGGCCTCGCCACCCTCAATGAGGGCCTGGAGATCCTCGGCAACGCAGGCGACAACATCATCATCGGCACGAACTTCAACGACGTGCTCGACGGTGGCGCGGGGGCTGACACGCTGGAAGGCCTCATCGGCAATGACACCTATGTGGTCGACAATGCCGGCGACATCGTCACCGAAACGACGGGCGGCGGCACGGACTCGGTCACTCTCACCGGCAACTTCAATTACACGCTGGGTGCCGAAATCGAGAACCTGACCATGCAGGGCAACGGCCAGAACAACCAGCAGGGTTACGGTAACGCGCTTGCAAACGTTATCACCGGCAACAATGCCGCGAATGACCTGCGCGGCTTCGCCGGCAACGACACGATCAGCGGCGGCGGCGGCGGTGACCGGATCGACGGTGGCGCTGGCGTCGACAACCTGACCGGCGGCACTGGCGCTGACACCTTCGTGTTCGCCAGCCGGGCCGACATCGGCAACAATGCGGCGCTGCGCGAGACGATCACCGACTTCCGGGCGGCCGGGCAGGGCAACGATCTGATCGACCTCACCTGGGTCGACGCGGATGAGAACACGGCCGGACACCAGGCGTTCAACTATGCCAGCATCGGCAACAGCGCCACCTTCGGTCCCGGGGCGGCGGGCCGCCTGGCCTACGCCAACGGTGTGCTCTATGGCGAGACGACGGGAGACGGCATTGCCGACTTCCAGATCGCGCTGACCGGTGCGCCCGCCCTCGCGGCCAACATGTTCGTCGCCAACTCGACGGTCAGCTTGGCGCGCGCCGGCAACACGCCCGCCGGCGGCGTGAATGAAGGGAACACGGGTTTCTCGACCCACACCTTCACCGTCACGCTGCTCGCCGCGCAGGCGACGGACACGACCATCGCCTACGCCGTGACTGGCGCCGCCGGCGTCACAGGGGCGGACTTTGTTGGAGGTAATCTGCCGGCCGGCAGCCTGGTCATCGCCGCCGGAAGCACGACGGGCACCATCACGGTGCAGGTCGCGGGTGACGTGGTCTCGGAGACGAACGAGGTCTTCACCGTCTCGCTCACGGGCGTCAGCGGCAGCACCGCGGTGCTCGGCAATACGGTCTCGGCGACGTCGACGATCCTGAACGATGATGCTGGTGGCGTGGCGCCGACGGGACCTGCCATCCGCGGCACCAACAGGAACGATCCGAACATCACGGGTACGGATCTCAGCGAGTCCATCGACGCCCGGAGAGGTAACGACATCGTCAATGCCCTTGGCGGCAACGACACCGTTCTTGGCGGCGGCGGAAACGACACCCTCAATGGCGGTGCCGGCGACGACAACATGGATGGCGGTACCGGCAACGACACGCTGAATGGCGGCCTCGGCAACGACACGCTGAACGGTGGTACCGGCGTCGACGTCCTGAATGGCGGCCTCGGCAACGACACGCTGAACGGTGGTACCGGCGTCGACGTCCTGAATGGCGGCCTCGGCAACGACACGCTGAACGGTGGTACCGGCGTCGACGTCCTGAATGGCGAAGACGGTAACGACATCCTGATCGACAGCACTGGCCGCGACACGATGACGGGTGGTCTGGGAGCGGATACTTTCCGGTTCAGCGCCAACATTGCCGACATTGGCCTCGCGGCCAACACGCGCGATATCGTCAACGACTTCTCGCGGGCCCAGCTGGACCTCATCGATCTTTCAGCCGTCGATGCGGACACCACCGTCGCCGGAAATCAGGCCTTCACCTTCATCGGCAACGCCGCCTTCACGGGCATGGGCCAGCTCCGCTATGCGAATGGCGTACTGGAAGGCAACGTGCAGAACGGTATGACGGCGGACTTCGCCATCACGGTGACGGGCGCGCCTGCTCTTCAGGCGTCCGATTTCATCCTGTAGTGAAAGTCTTCTTCACCTGATGTGACGACACGAGGCCGGATCCCCTGGGGTCCGGCCTTGCTTGTTGCAAGCAGCGGGCGTCTTTTAACCGGTAATATGTAGTTATACCGATATCATCTGCTTCCGGTCTTGGTTACTGAAACTCAATTCGCGGCTTTCTCGAAGCGGGTTGAGTGCAACGAAGACTAGGACGCGCCCGGCTTTGCTGGCATAATTAGTGGTGTGTTTGTATGCGTCAGAAATCGCCGTCGCTATTGAGTCTTCATTGAACGAAGGGGCTTCCGACTCATGAAACACAAGACTTCGCTGGGCGTGGGCAGCGCGCTCCGCAAGAGCAGCGGACTGTTCCTCGGGGTCGGCCTCTTCTCCGGTGTCATCAACATTCTGGCGCTCACCGGCGCCCTCTACATGCTGCAGGTCTATGACCGCGTCATCCCCTCGCGCAGCGTGCCGACGCTCATCGGCCTCACGGTGCTGATGCTGGCGCTGTTCTTCGCCAATGGCGTGCTCGACCTGGTGCGCACCCGCGTCATGAGCCGCATCGGCATCCGCGTCGACGAAACACTGCGCGAGAAGGTCTTCGCCGCCATGCAGGTCGTTGCGCTGAGGGCCCGCGGCGACGGTGACGGCCTCCAGGCGGTGCGCGACCTGGACCGCGTGCGCACCTTCCTGTCCGGCGTTGGCCCCACGGCGCTGTTCGACCTGCCGTGGATACCGATCTATCTCGTCATCATCTTCCTCCTGCACCCGCTGATGGGCTGGTTCGCCGTGGGCGGCGCACTGCTGCTCGTGGCCTTCACCATCGCGACCGAGGTGTTGAGCAAGGGGCCCAGCATGAAGGCCGCCAAGAGCGCCAACCTGCGCTTCGCGGTGGCGGGGGCGGCGGGCCGCAACGCCGAGGTGGTGCGCGCCATGGGCTTCGGCGACAATGTGCAGAAGCGCTGGCTGACCCTCAACGACACGCACTTGAGCGACCAGATGCAGGCATCCGACGCCGTCGGCGGCATGGGTGTCTTCTCCAAGGTCATCCGCCTCTTGCTGCAATCCGGCATCCTCGGCCTCGGCGCCTATCTGGTGGTGAACAACCAGGTCTCGCCCGGCTCGATCATCGCGGGCTCGATCGTCATGTCACGCGCGCTGGCGCCGATCGAAACCGCCATCCAGCACTGGCGCGGCTTCGTCGATGCGCGCCAGGCCTCGGGCCGCCTCAAGACACTGCTGCAGGCGGTGGGTGATGACAGCGACGAGATCACGGAATTGCCCGCTCCCACCAAGAGCCTTGCCGTGGAGAACCTCTCCGTCGCGGCGCCCGGCGCCACCAAGCCGGCGGTGATCAATGTGTCCTTCACGCTCCAGGCGGGCGATGCGCTTGGCATCATCGGGCCGAGCGGCTCCGGCAAGTCGACACTGGCACGCGCCCTCGTCGGCGCCTGGGTGCCGGTGCGCGGCGGCGGCGCGGTGCGGCTCGACGGCGCCTCCCTCGACCAGTGGTCGCCCAGCCTTCTCGGCCGCCACGTCGGCTACCTGCCGCAGGACATCCAGCTCTTCGAGGGAACCGTGGCCGAGAACATCGCGCGCCTCGATCCCGACGCCAAGAGCGAGGACATCGTGGCCGCCGCGCAGGACGCAGGCGCCCATGACCTGATCGTCAACCTGCCGGACGGCTACCAGACCCACATCGGCGACAATGGCGCGGGGCTATCCGCCGGCCAGCGGCAGCGCATCGCGCTCGCCCGCGCGCTTTACGGGCGGCCGTTCTTCGTCGTGCTGGACGAGCCGAACTCCAATCTCGATTCGGCCGGCGACACGGCGCTCTCCGCCGCGATCAAGGGCATCCGGGAGCGGAACGGAATCGTGGTCGTCATCGCCCACCGGCCGTCGGCGCTGGCCCACATCGACAAGGTGCTGGCCATGGCCAACGGCCAGGTCCAGGCCATGGGCCCCAAGGAAGAGGTGCTGCGCAAGGTGCTGGCGGCCGTCCCTGCGGCCCAGCCCGCCGCGCAGGCCAAGCCCGCAGCGGCCGCTGTCACGGCGGACGCCATGCAGATGGTGGGCCAGCTGCGGCGCGTGGGAACCTCGGGTGAAATTCGCAGGGAGGCGAACTGACAATGGCTGAGACGATGCAACTTGCCGACAGGGCGAGAAAGTCGGCGCGCGCCTATACCGTCCTGGGCCTGGCCGTGACCTTTCTGATGCTTGGCGGCATCGGCGTCTGGGCGGCGCGCACCGAGATTTCGGGTGCCGTGCTGGGGCCGGGCGTCGTGGTCGTCGAATCCAAGGTGAAGAAGGTCCAGCACCCCACCGGCGGCATCGTGTCCGAAATCCACGTGAAGCCCGGCAGCCGGGTGAAGGCCGGCGACCTCCTCGTGCGGCTCGACGAGACGGTGACGCGGGCCAATCTCCAGATGATCTCCAAGCAGCTGGACGAGCTCGTCATGCGCGAGGCCCGTCTCGAGGCGGAGCGCGACGGGGCGACCTCGATCACCGTGCCCGAAAGCTACCGCGGCCGCGAGGACGAGCCGGAGATCGCGCAGCGTATCGTCGGTGAAAATTCCTTCTTCAAGAGCCGCCGCGCCTCGATCGACGGACAGAAGAACCAGCTGCACGAACGCATCCTGCAGCTCAGGCAGGAGATCACCGGGCTCACGGAGCAGATCCAGGCGAAGGCCGACGAGATCGTGATCGTCAAGCGTGAGCTTGAGGGCGTCATCGAGCTGGAAAAGATGAAGCTGGTGACCACCATGCGCGTCAACCAGCTCAAGCGCGACGCCACCCGGCTCGAAGGCGAGAAGGGCCAGCTCGAATCGACCGTGGCGCAGGCCAAGGGCCGCATCACCGAGACGGAGGTCGAAATCCTCCGCATCGACCAGGAGTTCAGGACCGGAATCATCCAGGAACTGCGCGACAACCGCGCCGAGCAGGCCGAGCTCGTGGAGCGGCGGATCGCCGCGCAGGATCAGCTGAAGCGCATCGAGGTGCGCGCACCCCAGTCCGGCATCGTGCACGAGCTGGCGGTGAACACGGTGGGCGGCGTCATCAATTCCGCCGAAACACTGATGCTGATCGTGCCCGAGGGCGATGAGCTCATCGTCGAGGCCCGGATTTCACCGCAGGACATCGACCAGGTGCTCAACGGAAGCCAGAAGGCCTATGTTCGCTTCTCGGCCTTCAACCACCACACGACGCCGGAAATCATCGGCCAGGTCAGCAGCGTCTCAGCCGACCTCACGGTCGACCACATGACGGGAGCCTCCTACTATGTGGTGCGCATCGCCATCTCGAAAGATGAACTGGCGAAGCTCGACCACAATCGGCTGGTTCCGGGCATGCCGGCGGAAGTCCACATCAAGACGGAAGACCGCACGGCGCTCTCCTATTTCGTGAAGCCCTTCCAGGACCAGATGCAGCGCGCTTTCCGCGAGCGCTGAACGCTGGCGGCACTGCGCGCCCCAAGGGCCCGGCGGACCTCGCCGGGTCCGCCCGCAGGGTGCCGTCCCATGCTCTTTCCGGTTCCGTGAAGTGTGCGTGATCGCCGGGCACAGCGCTTTCGGACTAGGCAAGGGCGTTTCCTGTGGCTATAGGAAGCCCCGCTGCTGGGGCGTCGCCAAGCGGTAAGGCAGCGGATTTTGATTCCGCCATTCGGAGGTTCGATCCCTCCCGCCCCAGCCAAATCCCTCTTTCCGATCCTCCTCCGCCCGGGCGGTTGCGAAGCAAGGCGGCTCTCCTATAGCCTGCGGGTTCTGCTGGAGACCGGCGCCCGTGCTCATCGAAACGAAACTGCATCCGCCCGAATTGCGCAGCGGCCTCATCGAGCGCCCGGACCTCGAGCGGCAGCTCGACCAGGTGATGCAGGGCAAGCTGACCGTCGTCTCGGCGGCGGCGGGATTCGGGAAAAGCACGCTCCTCGGCCAGTGGCTGGGACGGCTGACGGGCGCAAGCTGGGGCTGGCTGTCGCTCGATCAGGGCGACAATGAGCTGAGCCGCTTCCTCGAATATCTGGTGGCGGCCCTGCAGCGGGCCGAACCCTCGATCGCGCGGGACGTTCCGGCGCTGCTGAAGTCCAGTCCCGTCCTGCCCATCGATTCGGTCATGACGATCATCGTCAACGACCTCGCGCGCTGCGGCACGGACGTCGTGCTCGTCCTCGACGACAGCCATGTGCTGACGTCGCCCGGTATCACCGGCTTCCTCGATGCGCTGCTGACCTATGCGCCGCCCGGCTTCCACTTGGTGCTAGCCACGCGCGGCGAGGTTCCGCTCAAGGTCGCCAACATGCGGGTGCGCGGCCAGATGGTGCGGATCGACGATGCGAGCCTGCGCTTCTCCCTTGCGGAGACGCGGGCCTTCCTCAACCGGCTGCGCGGCCTCGCGCTTTCCGAGGCGGACGTCGCCTCCCTGCAGCACCGCACCGAGGGCTGGATCGCCGCGCTGCAGCTCGCCGCCCTGTCGCTCGAGAACCGCCCGGACAAGTCGGGCTTCATCAACTCCTTCTCGGGCACCGACCGCGACATCGCCGACTTCCTGATGCAGGACGTGCTGGGAAGGCTTCCCGAGCCCGTCATCGAATTCCTGCTCAAGACCTCGGTGCTGGACCGCATGAGCGCGCCCCTGGCGGAGGCGGTGACGGGCCGCGCGGATGCCGCCGCCCTCCTGGGCGAGGTGGAGCAGGCGAACCTCTTCGTCATCCGCCTCGACCAGCACCGCGTCTGGTACCGCTATCACCACCTGTTCCAGAACCTGCTGCTCTCGCTGCTCCGCCAGCGCCAGCCGGAGCTGGTTCCCCAATTGCACCGCAAGGCCGCCCAGTGGCTGACCGGCAACGGCTTCACCGTCGATGCGGTGCACCACGCCCTCGCCGCGGGAGACACTGCACTGGCGGCCTCGCTGGTCGAGACATGCTGCATGCCGCTCATCCGGGAGGGGCACATCACCCGCGTCCGGGCCTGGCTCGCCAGCCTGCCGGAGGACCTGGTGAACAGCCAGCCGCGGCTGCAGCTGGCGCAGGTCTGGATCCTGTTCCACATGAGCCGGGCCGTTCCAGCCGCCGCCATCCTGAAGGCGGCGCGCAACAGCATCGCCCGGGCCGAGAAGGAGGGCCGCCTCGGCCCGCGCGAGCAGACGGAGCTCCGCTCCGAACTGCAGGCGCTCACGGCGGGGGTGATCAGCGCCGCCGACCGCTCGCGCACCGCGGCCCGGCTGGCGCAGGCCTGGCTGGCGCGCTTTCCGGAGGGCCAGCACTTCTCGCGGGGCACGCTCGGCAACATCCTGGGTTTCTGTCTCTACTCTCTGGGCGAACTGGAGGCCGCCCGCCTCGCCTGCCTGCGGGCGCGCGACAGCCATGCACTGGCGAATTCGGTGTTCGGCATCGTCTATTCGGACCTCATCCTCGGCCTCTCGGAGCAGGCCGCCGGCAGGCTCATGGCGGCGCATGAGCAGTTCTCCCGCGCCACCCGCCATGCCCGTGAGGCGCTGGGGCCGGGATCCTACGCTGAAGCCATGGTCGGCATCTTCGTCGTGGAGCTTCTCTACGAATGGGATGACATTCCGGGCGCCGAGCGCCTGCTCCAGGAACACCGCCAGATCATCGAGGAATGCGGCCTCGTGGTGCATGAGATGGCCTGCAAGCTCAACGTGGCGAAGCTTGCCGCCTGCCGCGGCCGCAGCGACGAGGCGCTGAGCGTTCTGGAAAGTGCCGAACGCCAGGGCATGGCCACGCGCTACCGCCGGCTCTTCGCGGCCGCACTGCAGGAGCGGGTCCGCCTGCTGCTGCAGCGGGGCGATGCGGCGGCCACGCGCCTGGCACTGAAGGGCAGGGGCATCGACGAGGCCTGGATCGCCTCGCCGCGCTCCTGGCGGCCCGCTTCGGAGCCGGAGCACATCGCGCTCGCCCGCGTGCTCGCCGCCGAGGGCCGCCCCGAGGCGGCCTTGCGCATCCTCGAAAGGCTGGCGGAGCGCCTGCGCCGCGAGGGGCGGCTGCACCGCTTCGCCCAGGTGCGGGCCGTGGCCGCGGTGGCGGCCTACCAGTCGGGCGATGCACTCTCCGCGCTCGCGGCGATCGTCGACGCGGTTTCGCTCTGCGCGCCCCAGAAGGCGGTGCGCACGCTGCTCGACGAGGGAGCCCCGCTGCTCGACGTACTGGCTTTCGGGCGCGGCCGCATCCCCTCCTGGAAGACCGGGAGCGAGCCGGGGCAGTTCGTGGAACGTCTGCTCTCCGGCCGCCAGCGGATCGAGCGGGAGGAGGCGCTGGCCCGCAGCCGGCCCAGGGCCTCCCATTTCAGCCAGAGGGAAGCGGAACTGGCCCGGCTCCTGTCGCGCGGACAGAGCAACCGCGAACTCGCCGTGGCACTGAACATGGCGCCCGATACGGTCAAGTGGCACCTCAAGAACATCTTCGGCAAGCTCGGCGTTTCCAACCGCACCCAGGCCGTGCTGCGGCTGCAGGAGCTTGGGCTGACCCAGAGCGCCTCTCCGGCATCCTTACCCGAACGGGTGGGCTGACCAGCCACCCCTTACCTGCATGGGGCGGGACAAGGCGAAATCAGCCGGTTAGCCTTCGCAGGTCATTTCGGGAGGAGGTTGAGCATGGCCACCGGTTTCGTCTTCCACGAGCTCTACATGTGGCACAACACGTGGAACTGGGCGCAGGTCTTCGCGCCGAGCCTCACCGTGCAGCCCGGCGAGCATGCGGAGAACCCGGAAACCAAGCGCCGCTTCCGCAACCTTCTCGAAGTGTCTGGCCTGCTCGACCAGCTCGTGACCGTCAAGGCGCGCTACGCCAGCGAGGACGAGATCGCCCGCGTCCACAGCCGGGAGCACATTGCGCGGATCAAGGCCATGAGTGCCGAGAACGGCGGCGACGCATCGAGCCTCACGCCTTTCGGCAAGGGCAGCTTCGAGATCGCCCAGCTGGCGGCCGGCGGCACCATGGCGGCCTGCGATGCGGTGATCGAGGGACGCGTGAAGAACGCCTACGCCCTGGTGCGTCCGCCGGGCCACCACGCGACGGCGGACGTGGGCATGGGCTTCTGCCTGTTCGGCAATGTGGCCGTGGCCATCGCCCATGCGCGGGCTGCCCATGGGCTGGGCCGCATCGCGACCGTGGACTGGGACGTCCACCACGGCAACGGCACGCAGTCGATCTTCTATTCCGATCCCACCACGCTGACGATCTCGCTGCATCAGGACAATCTCTTCCCGGATGCCTCCGGCAGCCTCGCGGAGCGCGGCGAGGGTGCGGGCGAGGGCTACAACCTCAACATCCCGCTGCCGCCCGGCTCCGGGGACGGCGCCTATCTCGCCGCCTTCGAGCAGGTGGTGCTGCCCGCCCTGAGGCGCTTCAGGCCGGAGCTCATCATCGTGCCCTCGGGCTTCGATGCTTCCGGAGTCGACCCGCTGGGCCGCATGATGGTGACGTCCGAAGGCTACCGGGCGATGACGAAGCTCCTCATGGACGCCGCCGAGGATCTGTGCGGCGGCCGGCTGGTGATGTCGCATGAGGGTGGATACTCGCCGATGTATGTGCCTTACTGCGGGCTGGCCGTCATGGAGGAACTGACGGGCATCAGGACCGCCGTCGAGGACCCGTGGAAGCCGCACATGGCCAAATGGGGCCAGCAGGCGCTGCAGCCGCACCAGCAGCAGGCGATCGCCGCCGCCGCCCGCCTCGTCGAGGCCATTGCCTGAGTCCGACGTGCATCTTCAGACCGAGTGAAAATCACAAGAAGGGGAAGGTAAGGAAATGACCAACACGCTCTCGAAGCCCAATATCATTCCAGGCCGCCGCAATTTCCTGAAAGGTGCCGCAGCGCTTGGCGGAAGCACTGCCATGCTGGCCGCCATCAATGACGGCGCGCGCGCCGCGGGCGATCCCATCCCTGTGGGCCAGGCGGCCCCGCTCACCGATTTCGCCGCGGCGGACGGCGTCGAGTTCAAGAACGGCCTGACGCTCGCCTGCGAGGAGATCAACGCGCTGGGCGGCATTCTCGGCCGCCCGCTCGAGCCCTATTTCGAAGACACCAAGCAGATGGGCGACGCGACCAACGTGCAGGCCGTGCAGCGCCTCATCGACCGGCACGCGGTGCATGCCGTGATCAACGGCTACAACATCGGCTCCGGCGCGGCCGTCCAGGACGTGATCGCCGACAGCGGCATCATCTATGTCCACTACGACACCACCATCGGCCACAACAATTTGGTGAAGTCCGATCCCGACCGCTATTTCGGCTCCTTCCAGGGCGATCCGGCGGAATACTGGTATGGGCCGGGCTTCCTGAAATTCGTTGAGCAGCTCGAGGCGGCCGGTTCCTACAAGCGCGCCAACAACAAGATGGCGGTGATCCTCTCCGCCGGGGTCTATGCCGCCAACATCGCCAATGCGGTGAAGGAAAAGGCCGGGGAATATGGCTGGGAGATCAGCCTGTTCGAGACGGTCAACGTGCCGATCTCGGAATGGGGCCCCACGCTTGCCAAGATCCGCCAGGATCCCCCGGCGGTGATCTGCATCACCCACTTCCTTCCCGCCGACCTCGCCCAGTTCATGGTGCAGTTCGCCCCCAACCCGACGAATTCGCTGGTCTACATGCAATATGGACCCTCGATCCCGGCCTTCCGCGACATCGCCAAGGAGGCCTCGAAGGGTGTTGTCTACGCCACCGTCGTGGGCGCCCTGCAGGACGAGATCGGCACCGGCTTCGAGCAGCGCTACAAGGCCAAGTTCGGCGAGAATGCCGGCCATAACTCCGGCGCCCAGCCTTATGACGGCTGCTATGTGTGGGCCACGGCGGCGGCGCTTGCGGGCGGCACGGGCGAGCCCGGCAACGACGCGCAGAACCGCAAGGTGGCCGAGCGCATGCGGGCCCTCATCTGGCGCGGCGTCACGGGCGTCACCCGCTTCGTTCCGGGAGAGCAGTCGGCCTACACCTATCCCACGCAGACCAAGGATTCATCGCTCGGCATGCCGCACCAGTTCCTGCAGATCCAGGATCCCGCCAAGCCGGGGCTGCTGATCGCGCCATCGCCCTATGACACGGCGCAGTTCATGCTGCCGCCCTGGATGAAGGCCTGAAGCCGGGACCACGCAGGTGACCGCCGCCAGACCGCCATTGCTGACCTGCGACAGGGTCTCCAAGCATTTCGGAGCGCTGGCGGCGGTAAACAATCTGAGCTTCGATCTCCGGGAGGGTGAAGTCCTGGGGATCGGAGGTCCCAACGGAGCCGGCAAGACCACGCTGTTCGACGTGATCTCCGGCCTCAACCCCGCGACCGGCGGAACCGTCATGTTCGAGGGGCGGGACATCACCCGCCTCCCGCCCGAGGCGATCTGCCATGCCGGCATCGCCCGCACCTTCCAGCTCAACGCCTGTTTCGAATCTCTGAGCCTGCGCGACAACGTCCGCGTCGCCGCCTATTTCGGCCGGGACAACCGGCGCTATCCGGGCCTCACCGTCGGCAAGGAGGCTGACGACCAGGCGGGCGAGGCGCTCGCCGCCGTGGGCCTCACGGGGAAGGACGACGTGCCCGCCGGGGCCCTTCCCGTGCTCGACCGCAAGCTCCTGATGCTGGCCGGTGCGCTGGCCACGCGGCCGCGCCTTTTGCTGATGGACGAGCCGGTGGGCGGCCTCAACCCGCGGGAGACGGATCACTTCATGGAGGTGGTCCGCAGGATCGCGCAATCCGGCGTCACCATCATCCTGATCGAGCACGTGATGCGCTTTCTCGTCCAGCTGTCGAGCCGCGTGATGATCATGCACCACGGCGAGCGCATCTATGAGGGCCCGCCGAAGGGCCTCACCTCCGACCGCACGGTGATCGACGTCTATCTGGGCGAGGGTGCTTCGCAGCGGCTGGGCAGGCTGATGGAGGAGGGGGCAGGATGAGCATCGCCCTCGCCGTCGAGAACGTCGCCTCCGGCTACGGGCCGCACCTCGTCCTGCGCGAGGTGTCGCTCAGCGTCGCGGAGGGCACGCTGGCCGCCCTGATCGGGCCCAACGGCCATGGCAAGACCACGCTGCTCCGCACCATCTCCGGGCTGGTATCCTGCCGCGCGGGCACGATCAGCCTCCATGGCGCCCGCGTCGACCGGATGCGGCCGGACGAGATCGTCGCCGCCGGGATCGTTCACGTGCCGCAGGGCGACCTGCTGTTCCCCGACATGACGGTTCTCGAGAACTTGCGCATGGGCGCCTATCTTCCGGAAGCGGGGCAGATGGAACGGCATCGGCTGGAGGAGGTCTTCACCCTGCTGCCGAAGCTCAAGGACCGGCGCGGCCAGACGGCCAGCACGCTCTCGGGCGGCGAGCGGCGCATGGTGGGCATTGGGCGCGGCCTCATGGCGGGCGGCAGGCTCCTCATGCTGGACGAGCCGTCGCTGGGCCTGGCGCCCATCGTGATCGACCAGATCTATGCCGTGATCGCGGCGCTGCGCGCCTCCGGCCGCACCATCGTGATCGTGGAGGAGAACGCCACGCGCATCGCCGAATTCGCCGACCGGCTCCACCTTCTCGACAACGGACGCTTCGCCTGGACCGGCACCGGGGCGGAACTGATGTCGAGCCCCGAAATCCTCAGCGCCTATCTCGGAGGCTGACCGCCTTGGATGTCATCGTCCAGATCCTGTCCTCCGGCCTGACCATCGGCGCCATGTATGCCGTGTCGACCATCGGGCTCGCCCTCGTCTACGGCTCCCTCAACATGCTCAACATGTCCCACGGCGCATTGCTGGCGCTCGGCGGATATGTGTGCCTTTACGCGATGGCGTCGCTGGGGCTTCCAGCACTTCTCGCGGTTCCCGCCGCCATGGCGGTGTGCGGTGCCGCGGGGCTGCTGATCTATCATCTCGCCGCACGGCCCATGCTGTCGTCCCGCAACTTCGAGACCCAGATCTTCATCGCCACCATCGGCATCGGGGCCGTGCTGGAGAACGTCATCCTCCGCAGCTTCGGACCGCAGCCGGTGGCCCAGCCCCTCAATCTCGCAGGCGCCATCGCCATCGGCGGCGTCCACATTCCGAGCCAGAACATCCTCATCCTCGCCGTGTCGGTGGCCATGATGGTGGCGGTGGCCGTGCTCCTCAACAACACGCGGATGGGACGGGCCATCCGGGCCACGGCGCAGAACCGCGACGCAGCGCAGCTGATGGGCATCAGGATCGGCAAGGTCTATGCGCAGGTGCTGGCGATCTCAGGCGCGCTCGCTGCCATCTCCGGCATCATGATCTCCTCGCTCTCGGGGTTGCTGCCCAACATGGGCGGCGATCCCATGCTCAAGGCCTTCATCATCTGCGTGGTCGCGGGGCTGGGCAACGTCTATGGCGCGGCGGGTGTCGCCATCGCGCTGGGCCTGCTCGAGGCGGCCATCCAGTATGTCTTCGGCGTGCAATACAGTTTCGCGATCCTGCTGCTGATCGTCATCGCCGTGCTCATCTGGCGGCCGGCGGGCCTGTTCGGCAAGGCCCAGGTGGTGCGGCTGTGAGCAACAGACGGCGTGACATCCTCATCGCGCTCGCGCTGGCCGCGGTGCTGGCGCTGGTGCCGCTCCTCACCGGCACGCGCTATGTCCTCACCCAGATGACGCTGTTCTTCATCTGGGCCATCGTGGTGACGCAATGGAACCTGGTGCTCGGCGTCGCCGGCATCTTCTCGCTGGCGCAGATGGCGCTCTTCGCGACCGGCGCCTATGCGACGGCCATGCTGGGCTACTATTTCGCCGTGCCCATCCTCCTGGCCATGCCGGTGGCGGGGCTGGTCACCGTCGCCGTGAGCGCGCTCATCGGGCTCGCGTGCCTCCGCCTGCGGGGGCCTTACGTTGCGCTGCTGACGCTCGCCATCGCGCAGGTCATCTATCTCATGGTGGTGAACGACACGGCCTGCTTCACCAATCCGCCCTCGGGCTGCCTGCCGCTCTTCGGCGGGGTGCGGGGCTTCTCGCGCTTCGGCGACCTCGGCTTTCGCGGGCTGCTGGGCTCCAAGTGGTATGTCGCGCATTACTATGTGGGCCTGGCGCTCGCCACGCTGGCGGTGATCTTCTCCATCGCCATCATCCGCGGGCCGCTGGGCCTCGCTTTCCAGGCCCTGCGTGACAATCCGGGCTATGCCACCTCGCGCGGCATCAGCAAGTTCAAGTATCAGCTCTGGGTGTTCAGCCTCTCCGCCTTCTTCACCGGGATCGCGGGCGCGTTCTACGCCGCGCAGTTCGGTGTGGTGGGGCCCATCGTCTTCTCGCTCGCCATGCTGCTGTTCCTGCTGTCGATGATCGTGGTGGGCGGCATGGGAACGGTCTGGGGGCCGCTCCTCGGCGCCGCCGTGCTCATGCTGGCGGATGAGGGGATGCGCGAATTCGGCGATTGGCGCGACATCGGCCTCGGCCTCATCCTGGCCGTGTTCGTCATCCTCCTGCCCAAAGGGCTGATCGGCCTGAGGAGCCGGTTCGGCGGCGCGAGGTAAATCCCTCAGGCCCGTTCGGGCTCGCCGTCGAGCAGATGGCACCTCGCTCTCGACCCTCCGGCATCGCGGAAAGCGGGGGGCTCGAGCGTACAGCGCTCGAAGGCGAAGCGGCAGCGCGGGTGGAAGGCGCAGCCCGAAGGGATGTCCTCGGGGTTCGGCGGATCGCCCTTGAGCAGCGTGTGGGTCTTGCGCTTCCCCGGGTCGATCTCCGGCACGGCGGAGATCAGCGCCTGGGTATAGGGGTGGGCGGGCCGGCCCAGCACCGCCTCCGCCGCGCCCTCCTCGACGATGCGGCCGAGATACATCACCGCCACCCTGTCGCTCACATGCTGCACGACGGAGAGATCGTGCGAGATGAAGATGTAGGACAGCTTCAGCCTGTCCTTGAGATCGTCCAGCAGATTGAGGATCTGCGACTGGATCGACACGTCCAGCGCCGAGACGGGCTCGTCCAGCACCACCAGCTTCGGCTCGAGCGCGATGGCGCGCGCGATGCCGATGCGCTGGCGCTGCCCGCCGGAGAATTCATGCGGGAAGCGCTGTCCCGCCGCAGGGTCGAGCCCCACAAGGGACAGCAGTTCGGCCACCTTCGCCGCCCGGTCTGCTTTGCTGCCGATGCCGTGTATCTCCAGCGGTTCCGCGATGATCCGTGCGATGTTCATGCGCGGGTCGAGCGAGGCGTAAGGGTCCTGGAACACGATCTGGATGTCGCGCCGCCTCTGGCGCATCTGCGCGCGCGACAGCGAGAGCAGGTCTTCGCCCTGGAACAGCACCTTGCCTTCCGACGGCTCGATCAGGCGCAGCAGCATGCGGGCCAGCGTGGACTTTCCGCAGCCCGATTCTCCGACGATGCCCAGCGTCTCGCCTTCGGCGAGCGTCAGGCTCACGTCGCTCACCGCCCGCACCAGCCCCTTGCCGTCACGCGCGGGGAAGAATTTGGAAAGGCCTTGGGCCTCGAGAAGCGGCGTCATGGCACGGGGTTCCAGCAGGCGGCGGCGCGCGTGCCCTCACGCAGCAGGGCGGGGGCCTCCACGCGGCAGCGCTCCGTTGCGCGCGCGCAGCGCGCCGCGAAGCTGCATCCCGCGTCCCTCATGCCCGGAGGCGGCACGAGGCCCGGGATGCTGGGCAGCCGCTCGCCTTTCTTCGCGCGCCGCGGCGAGGAGTTGAGGAGGCCATGCGTATAGGGGTGCCGCGGCCTCTCGAAGATCTGCGCCGTGGGCCCGCTCTCCACGATGCGCCCCGCATACATGACGGCGATCGTCTCGCACATCTCGGCCACCATGCCGAGGTCGTGCGTGATGAGCAGGATGGCGAGGCCAAGGTCCTTCTGCAGGGCCTTCAGCAGCTCCATGATCTGGGCCTGGATCGTCACGTCCAGCGCAGTGGTCGGCTCGTCCGCGATCAGGAGCTTCGGATTGCAGATGATGGCCATGGCGATCATCACGCGCTGGCGCAGGCCGCCCGACAGCTCATGCGGATATTGCAGCAGGCGGCGTTCGGCATTGCCGATGCCTACCTGCTTCAGGACGCGGACGGCCTCCTCCCCGGCTTCCGCGTGGCGCATGCCGCGGTGGAGCAGCAGCGGCTCGGCGATCTGCTCGCCGATGCGGAGCGTGGGGTTGAGGCTCGTCATCGGCTCCTGGAACACCATGCCGATGCGGTCGCCGCGGATCTTCTGCATGGTCTTCTGCGAGGCCTGCGCCAGGTCCTCGCCCGCGAACAGGATGCGGCCCTTCTCGATCCTCGAGGGCGGGCTGGGCAGCAGGCGCATGATGGTCTGCGCCGTCACGCTCTTGCCGCAGCCCGACTCGCCCACGAGGCCCATGGTCTTGCCCGCCGCCACGGAGAAGCTGACGTCCTCCACGACGCGGACCGGACCCTGCTCCGTGCGGAAGCCGACCGTGAGGTCCTCGACGCGGAGCAGGGCTTCCGAACTCATTCGAAGACGACGCGCGGGAAGTAGAAGGAGACCACCCAGTTCGGCATGTCGACGATCTCGCTGATGCGCAGGTCGCCGCACACGCTGCACAGCATGTAGGCGTCGACCGGGTTCATGTTGTAGCGCGAAGAGAGAAGGTCGATCATGCCTGAGACGGCGGCCTTCGCGCCCTCCATCAGATCGGGCCCGATGCCGGTCGTCACCTCGTAGCCCTTGACGTCGAGGTGGCGGGAGACGGGGCCGGGCGTGGTGAAGCGCGGGAAGGCGAGGTTGGCGCCCTTCACCAGTTCGAACTTCGCCGCAACCGAGCAGGGGCTCTCGATCGCCGTGCCGCAGACTTCGCCGTCACCCTGGCAGGCATGGGTGTCGCCCACGCTGAACAGGCCGCCCGCCACTTCGACGGGCAGGTAGAGCTCGGTTCCTGCCGCCATGTCGCGGATATCCATGTTGCCGCCCATGCGCCGCGGCGGAACGATGGAATGGGGGCCCGCTTCCGCCGGCGCCAGCCCGATGGTGCCGCAGAAGGGCTTCAGCGGCACGCGCCCGCCGGGACCATACATCGCGGGGGCCAGCGACTGCGCGTCGTATTTCCAGATGTGGAGGGCGGGGTCCTTGAACTGGTCGGCCAGCAGGCCGAAGCCCGGGATATTGGCCGTCCAGCCCCAGCCCGAGGGCACGAATTCGAGCAGCGTCACCTTGATGGCGTCGCCGGGTTCCGCCCCGTCGACATGGACCGGCCCCGCCACGGGATTGACCTTCGCGAAGTCGAGCGCGGCCAGATCCTTCAGCGTCGATTTCGCGTTGAGCTGGCCGCCCGAGGAATCGACGGGGTGGAACTCGACGCTCTCGCCCGGCGCGATCCGCACCACCGGCGGGTTGTCCCTGTTCCAGCCGAAATGGCACTGGTGATCGTGGATCGTGTGGTTGCAGACGTGCTTGTGCATGGAGGCTCCTCAAGAACGATGCTCCCTCCCCCAACGAGGAGGAGGGAGCACACCGGGTATGATCGGATTACTGAGCGTCCTTGGCGAAAATATAGTCGTAGTTCACCGGAATGTGGATCGGGTCGGTGAACAGCGCAGGGTCGCCGCCCAGGCGCTCGGAGTGGTAGGTGAAGCGCTTCTCGTTGAAGACCGGCGCCCAGGGCGCGTCCTTCAGCACGTCGTCGAAGATCGCCTTCCACTCCGCGATGCGGGCATCCTTCTGGTCGTCCTTCACCATGGCGTCGGCCTTGGTGGCGCGCTCGTCCAGCGCCTTGTTGCAGTACTTGGACCAGTTCCAGCCGCCTTCCACCGCCCCGGCGCAGCCGAGGATGCCGTAGTAGAAGTTGGCCGGATCGGGGAAGTCCGCGATCCAGGCCATGCCGCCGGACCAGATCATCGGCGCCTTGCCGGAGCCGCCCGCCGCGATCACTTCCGCCTGGGCGAGAGAGCGGATCTCGGCCTTGATGCCGACTGCCGCGAGGTCCTGCTGGATCGCCTGGGCGATCCTCGGGTTGGGATCGACGTTCATCACGTAGAGCTCCGTCGTGATCTCGCCCGCGCCCGCTTCCGCGAGGAGCTTCTTCGCCCCCTCGGGGTCATAGGCATAGCCCTTGTTCTCGGCATTGTAGCCCGGCATGGCGGGCGGCAGCGCCTGGCTGGCCGGGGCGGCGCGGTTGTTGATGAGGCGGCCGATGCGCTCCTTGTTGATGGCCATGTTCACCGCCTGGCGCACCTTCACATTGTCGAAGGGGGCTTGCGTCACGTTCATGGTCACGTAGCCGGTGTGGAGCTGGTTGCCCTCGGCGATCAGCTCCTTGTTGGCCGGGTCCGCCATGATCTCGGCGAACTGTGCGGGCGGAATGCCGTCGCCCACGATGTCGATCTCGCCCTTCTTGAGGCGCAGCACGGCAACCGTCGGGTCCTGGCCGAATTCGAAGGTGACGTTGTCGAGATAGGGCACGCCGGCGCGGAAATAGTCCTTGTTGCGCTCGAGCTTGATGTACTGGCCCGGTGCCCATTCGGAGAACTTGAAGGCGCCGGTGCCCACCGGCTGCTTGCCCCAGTCCGCGCCCGCCTTCTCCACCTCTTCCTTCGGCACGACATAGCCGAAATTGATGGCCATGAGGTGCAGGAAAGTGGCGTCCGGCCGGGTCAGCTTGAACACCACGGTCTTGTCGTCCGGCGTCTCGATGCCGGAAAGCGTGGTGGCCTTGCCGCCCGCCACGTCGTCATATCCGGCGATCATGCCGAAATAGCCGCCGCCCGGGCTCTGGGTCGCGGGGTTCACGGCGCGCTCGAAGGAATACTTCACATCGGCCGAGGTCATCGCCCTCCCGTTGTGGAACTTGACGCCGTCGCGCAGCTTGAAGGTGTAGGTGAGGCCGTCGTCGGACACCGTGTAGCTCTCGGCGAGGTCCGGTTCGAGTTCCGTTGTGCCGGGCTTGTAGTCCATGAGCCCGTCGAAGATCGACTTGATGACCGACCAGTTCTGCCAGTCATAGCCCACATGCGGGTCGAGGGTGGTGAGGTCGTTGTTGAAGGTGATTGTGGCGGCTCCGCCCTGCTTGGGCGACTGCGCCAGCGCCATGGGGGCGGTGGCCAGCAAGGCCAGCGCGGCCACGGCGGAAATCAGAAGTTTCTTCATGGTGCTTCTCCCTTTTTGCAGAATTGTCGGGCAGGCATATCAGCGCAAGCGAATGCGGGGGTCAATGAGCGGCGACACGAGGTCGGCGATCAGGTTCCCGAGCACGATGAAGCAGGCGGTGACGATGGTGACGCCCATGATGATCGGGATGTCGAGCGACTGGATCGCCTGCCACATCAGCTGACCGACACCCGGCCAGCCGAAGACGTTCTCCACCACGACGACGCCCGACATGAAGATGCCGACGTCGAGCCCGATCATCGCGACGATGGGCAGGATCGCATTGCGCAGCCCGTGCTTCATGGTGACCCGCCACTCGCTCATGCCCTTGGCCCTCGCGGTGCGGATGTAGTCGTTGCGCAGCACCTCGATCATCGACGAGCGCATCATGCGCGAATACCACCCGCCGCCGGCGAGCCCCAGCGTCAGGGCAGGCAGGATGAGGTGGGAGAGCGTGCCGTAGCCTCCGAGCGGGAACCAGCTCCACAGATAGGCGAAAAGGTAGAGCAGCGTGAGGCCCAGCACGAATTGCGGGGTGGAGACGCTCAGGAAGGAGAGTGTCATCGCCGCCTTGTCGCCGAAGCGGCCGCGCCGTGTCGCCGCGTAGATGCCGGCGGGAATGCCGATCATGAGTTCCGCGATGATGGCACCCAGCATGAGGAGCAGCGTTGGCGGCAGGCGCGAGGCGATGAGTTCGCCCACGTCGGACTTCCGGGCATAGGAGGTGCCGAGGTCGCCCTGAACCAGGCGGCCGAGGTAATTCACGTATTGGACGGGCACCGGCTTGTCGAGGCCGAGCTGCTGGCGGATCTGTTCGCGCACCTGCGGGGTGGAGTTGCGGCCCGCGATCATCGCCACGGGATCGGCCGGGATCATGAAGGTGAGGCCGAAGGTGACGACGCTCACCCCCCACAGGATGAAGATCGAGGCCGCGAAGCGCTTTGCGAGATAGGCGAGCATCAGCCCCTCCCGCGCTGGGTCGGGTCCAGCGCATCGCGCAGGCCGTCGCCCACCAGGTTGAAGGCGAGCGCCAGCACCAGGATCGCCGCGCCGGGAATGAACACCAGCCACGGCGCGTTGAGGAAATAGGACTGGCTCTCGAAGATCATCATGCCCCAGGCGGGGGTGGGCGGCTGCACGCCGCGCCCGAGGAAGGAGAGCATGGCCTCCAGCAGCACCGTGGTGGCGATGCCGAGCGTGGCATAGACGATCACCGTGGGGATCAGGTGCGGCAGCAGGTGGCGCAGCAGGATGCGGCCGTTGCCGGCGCCGAGCGCGCGCGCCGCCTCGATGTATTCGCGTTCCGAGAGCGCCACCGTCTCCGTATAGATCACGCGGGCGATCTGCACCCAGTTGACCAGCGCGATGACGAGGATGACGATGTTGAGCCCGGGCTTCAGGATCGCGGCCAGCGCGATGGCGAGGAGCAGCGGCGGGAAGGCCATCATCAGGTCCGTGAAGCGCATGATGGCAGCCCCTGCGAGGCCTCTCACATAGCCCGCGACCAGGCCCAGCGCGGTCCCCACCGCCACAGCGAGGCCATTGGCCACGATGCCGATCAGCAGCGAGGTCTGCGCGCCGTAGAGCAGGCGCGAGAACTGGTCGCGGCCATTGGTGTCGGTGCCGAACCAGAAGCGCGCATTGGGCGGCAGGGGTGAGCCTTCCAGCGTCAGCCCGTCGAAGAACTGCTCGGACGGGTCATAGGGCGCGAGCAATGGTGCCGCCGCCGCCGCCGCGGCGAAGATCACGATGATCACCAGCCCCGCCAGCGCCAGCCTGTCGCGGCGGAAGCGCTTCCACGTGTCTCCCATGCCTGCCTGAATCCACCCTGTCGGAAAAACCCTGCGGACCCTAGCCGTGAACGGCCCCGCACCGCAAGGCGGGCGCTGCGTCCGGGCTCATGCCCCGTGCGCATCGATGAGGCAGAAGCGGTCGACGTCGACCAACCCCCGGTCGCTGATCTTGAGATGCGGGATCACCGGCAGAGGCAGGAAGGCGACCTGCAGGAAGGGCTCCGCCAGCACGGTGCCGAGCGACTTTGCAGCCTTCCGCAAGGGGATCAGCCCGTCGCGCACGTCCTCGAAGCGCTTCTCGCTCATGAGCCCGGCAATGGGCAGCGGGAGTTCCGCCAGCACCGCCCCGTCGCGCACGACGACGAAGCCGCCGCCGATGTCGCGCAGGCGGTTGACCGCGAGCGCCATGTCATCGTCGCTGACGCCCACCACGCAGATGTTGTGGCTGTCATGGCCCACGGTGGAGCCGATCGCCCCCTGCTTCAGCCCGAAGCCATGGACGAAGCCGCGCCCGATGTTGCCGTTGATGCCGTGGCGCTCCACCACAGCCACCTTGATCGCGTCCTGGCCTTCGTCGCACAGCACGACGCCGTCGCGGCAGGGCAGGTCCATGACGAGATGTTCCGTGATGATCTTGCCCGGCATCACGCCGATCACCGGAAACGCCTTGCCTGTGCCGGGAATGCGGAAATCCGCCGCCGTGACGGCGCGCGCCTTCACGCTGCCGAAGCCCACGGGCTTCACATCGGCACGCGCGGCGAACAGCGCGTCATTGACGAGGCGGCCGGCCGAGATCACCTGCGACACGTGGCAGGAGGCGAGGCCGTCGATGATGGCGAGGTCCGCCCGCCAGCCCGGCGCCACGAGGCCCCGGTCATGCAGGCGGAAGGCGCGCGCCGCCGAGATCGAGGCGGCGCGATAGGCGGCGAGCGGCTCCGCCCCATGGGCGATCGCGGTGCGGATCATGAAGTCGAGGTGGCCTTCCTCGGCGATGTCGAGCGGGTTGCGGTCGTCGGTGCACAGCGCGATGAAGGCCGAGTTGCGCTCGGTGATGAGCGGGATCAGCGCATGCAGGTCCTTCGAGACGGAGCCCTCGCGGATCAGGATGTGCATGCCCTTGGACAGCTTCTCGCGGGCTTCCTCGATCGTCGTCGTCTCATGGTCGGTGCGGATGCCGGCGGCGAGATAGCCGTTCAGCGCCAGCCCACGCAGGAGGGGCGCGTGCCCGTCGATGTGGCGCCCGGCGAAGAGTGAGAGCTTCTCCAGCGCGCCCGGATCGAGATGCAGGACGCCGGGAAAATTCATGAATTCGGCAAGCCCGATCACCTTGGGGTGATCCATGAAGGGCTTGAGGTCCGCCGCCGAAAGCGCTGCGCCGGCGGTTTCGAGGTGGGTGGCGGGAACGCAGCTCGACAGCTGCACGCGCAGGTCCATCACCGTGGCCAGCGCACTCTCGAGGAAGAAGCGGATGCCCTCCGCGCCCAGCACGTTGGAGATTTCATGCGGGTCGCAGATCGCGGTCGTGACACCGTGGCGCAGCACGCAGCGGTCGAATTCCAGCGGCGTCACCAGCGAGGATTCGACATGGAGATGCGTGTCGATGAAGCCCGGCACCACCACCCGGCCGCCGATGTCGATCTCGGTCTTGCCAGCATAGGTCCCGAAGGTGCCGGTGATGCGGTCGCCCGTGATGGCGATGTCGGAGGGGACCAGTTCGCCGGTGACGAGGTCGAAGAATCGACCACCCTTCAGCACCAGGTCAGCCGGTTCGCTGCCCTGGCCCTGGCGGATGGCGTTGCTCAGCAGGTCAGGCATCTTTCAATCACTCCGTGGTCTTCATGCCGAGGCGCGACAGCGTCCATCTCTCGACCAGCACCACCATCTGGTAGAAGGCGACGGCGATGAGGACCGATACGACGGCGACCGTCCAGATCATTCCGTAGTCGAGATAGCCGCGGCTCTGGTTGAGCAGATTTCCAAGCCCCTGGCCAGTGGCGAGCCATTCCGCGATCATCACGCCAAGCAGGGCGCGCGGTGCCGCCAGCCGCGTGGCCGCGAAGAGATAGGGCAGCGAAGCGGGAATGCTGACGAGGGTGAGCTGCTGCCGCTTCGAGGCGCCATAGGCGCGCGGCACGTCCAGCGCGGCGCGCGGCACCATCGTCATGCCCTGGGCGATCGTCACGAAGGAGGGGAAGAAGGTGACCGATATGGTCACCCACAGGGTCAGCCCCGTGCCGCGCCCCAGCAGCAGGACGAGGAGCGGCGTCAGCGCCACGAGCGGCATGGTCTGGGTGACGAGGGCCACCGGCATCAGGCTGCGCATGGCCGCCGGGAAGAGGTCGGAGAGGATCGCCAGCGCGAAGGCGAAGGCAAGCCCCGCGAGAAGCCCGGCGAGCGTGATGGGGAGCGTCTCCGCCAGCGCAGCGAGCAGGCGCTGCTGCGCCGGTTCTGCACTGGGCGCGATGAACAGGTAGTCGACGACCCCCGCCGGCGTCTTGGCGATCATCTCCGGCACCTGCAGCGCGGCCAGAAGCAGCCACCACAGCACAAGGGGAAGGGCGGCGGCCGCCAGGGGCAGAAGGATGCGTGCGACGGGTGACGCACCCGCTGCCTGTGGCGCAGGCGCGGCCGTGGGCACGGTGACCGCGCGCGACGTGCCCGTCACCCGCGAACCGAGCAGCGCAAAGCCGGCATAGGCGAGCCCCGCGATGAGCGTCGCCATGAGGCCGATGCCCCACAGCCGCGGCGGATCGGCCCGGCCGAGCGAGCCCAGCAGATAGGTGCCGAGGCCGAAGCGCCCGCCGCCGCCGAACTCTGCCAGTATTGCGCCCAGCACGGCCGCCGGTGCGGCCACGCGGAAGCCGCCCAGGATCGCGGGCAGCGCACTGCGCAGTTGAACGAAACGCATCTCGTCGGCGCGGCCGCCGCCATAGGCGCGCACCACGTCAAGGCTGCGCTGGTCGGCCTGGGTGAGGCCCAGCACGGTCGCCGTCATGGTGGCGAAGTAGCAGCCGAGGGCCGCCAGGATCACGCGCGGCGCCATGCCGGAGAAGGTGAGCACCAGTACCGGAGAGATGGCGATCGGCGGCAGGGCGAAGACCGCGACGTTCACGCCGCGGAACAGGCGCAGCATCACGGGCGACAGCACGAAGGCGATGCCCGCGAGGATGGCGATGGCATTGCCGATGATGAAGCCGAGGAAGCTCGCCTCCAGCGTGGCCATCACATGCGGAGGGTAATCCGCCTTGTCTTCCCAGAAGCGGATCAGGATGGCGCTGGGTGCGGGAAGTGCGCCCGAAGCGACGAGCTGAAGCCGCCCGGCCGCTTCCCAAACGAGGAGCAGCAGCGCCAGGTTGCGCAGCCAGCCAAGCCGGGAGGGGCTATTCGCCATGCAGCGCCCTGGCCACCACATCGTTCAGCGCATGGAAATCGGGGTGAATGAACAGGCTCTTGTCGCGTGGGCGGGGGAAGGGCACGTCGATGATCGTGGCGATGCGCCCGGGCTTGCTCCGCATCACCACGATGCGGTCCGCCAGGAACACGGCCTCGTCGATGCCATGCGTCACCAGCAGCGTGGTGGCGCGCGATTCCGACCAGATGCGCTGCAGCTCGATGTTCATCTGCCGGCGCAGGATCTGGTCCAGCGCGCCGAAGGGCTCGTCGAGGAACAGGATGCCGGGAGAGGTGACGAGGGCCCGCGCGATCGACACGCGCTGCCGCATGCCGCCGGAGAGTTCGCCCGGCAGCGCCTTCTCGAAGCCCTTGAGGCCGACGAGGCCGATCAGCTCCGCGATGCGCCCGGCATGATCCGCCCGCCGCTTGCCGAGCACGTCGAGCGGCAGCGCGATGTTCGCCTCCACGCTGCGCCAGGGCAGCAGTGCCGCGTCCTGGAAGGCGACACCCGTCGTGCCGGTCGAGGCCGCTGCCCTGGGTTCGAGCCCGCCGATCTCGGCGGTGCCGGAGTCCGGCTGGTCGAGCCCCAGTGCCAGCCGCAGCAAGGTGGACTTGCCGCAGCCCGAAGGCCCGATCAGGGCCGTGAAGGAGCCTGCCCCGCAGTCCAGCGAAACGGAGTCGAGCGCGGTGAAGGTCTCACCGCGCGCCGTGAACGTCTTGCTGACCTGCCGGAGGCGTATGCTCCGGTCGCCCGCCAATCAAACCTCCGCCAGAAGCGATGTGTCGAACATGTCCCTGGTGGCCTTGATGCCGACCTGGCTCAGGGCCTCGATGTTCTTCTCGATCGCCTCGTCGGTCATCGAGAGAATCCCGGCGGAGGATTCGATCAGCGGCTTCTGCGCGTTATTGAAGAACAATTCGTTCTCGATGCTGCGGCCCGTGCCCTTGAACCAGCTGTCGGCGAACTTCGGCGGATAGGCGTTCGGGTCCTTGAAGTTCTCTTCCCAGCCCTTGCGGCTGGCGCGCAGCCAGGACACCAGCTCCTTGCGCTTGGCCTTCAACGTGTCTTCGGTCACCACCACGGTGTCGTTGAAGATGGTGAAGCCGAAGTCATAGAGCAGGAAGGAGACGGCTTCCGGGCCCGCCTGCTTGATGGTGTAGGGCACGTTGGTGGTGAAATCGAGCGAGGCGTCGATCTCGCCCTTGACCAGCGGCGTCGGGTCATAGGCGTAGGGAACGATGTTGACCTGCGCCTTGTCGATGTTGTTGAGCTTCAGCATCGCCTCCACCGAGATCACGTTCACCGGCGGCACGGCCAGCGTCTTGCCGACGAGGTCCTGCGGTGTCTTGATCGGCTTCGAGGCGAGCGACACGATGCCGATGGGGTTCCTCTGGTATTGCGCGCCGATGATCTTGAACTTCGCGCCCTGCTCGGCGATGGCCTTCACCGTGGTGTCGGGCGTGGTGAGCGCGAGGTCGGCCTTGCCGGCGATGATCGTGCTCTCCGGGATCACGTCCGGGCCGCCCGAAAGATAGGTCAGGTCCAGGCCCTCGGCGGCGTAGTAGCCGTTGTCGAGGCCGATGAAGTAACCCATGAACTCGGCATCGTTGATCCATGCGGCCTGCATGGTGAGGGGCGTTGCAGCGAAGGCGCCGCTCCCGCCGAAGGCGGCGGCGGCCGAGGCGGCGGCGCCGAGTTTCAGGAATGTGCGGCGGTTTGTTGCGGGTCTCATCTCTTGATCTCTCTCCTGGGGATTTCGGGAAGTTGGCAGGCTCATCCAATGCCCTTCATCCGCCGCAGCTCCTGCAGCGGCGGTGTCGCGGCAATCTGTTCCGGCTCCAGTAACTCCCATTTCACGCCCCGGGGCCGCTTGGCGCGCCGCTCGACCGTTATCATACGGCTTGGAGTGGCAATGTGATCCACCAGAATGTCGGTGGCACTCGGATGGAGCTTGTCCTCGACCACCTGCACGTCATGCACGATGGCGACGACGGGTGTCGCCTCGTCGACGATGCCGAGGTCGGTGAACATGCCCCATTCAAGATCGAAGAAACCGTGGCCCTTGCCGAAGCGCACGCCGTCCATCGACACGGCGGAAGCACCCGTCACCATCAGGTCGAAGCGGCCGCGCTGCGCGATTTCGGCCAGCGAGATGGGCCGTGCGAAATGTTCCATGCCGTCGAGCCAGGCCGCGTAGAGTTCAGCGCCCTTCGGCACCATGCCCGGTTCAAACAGCAGAAATCCACGATAGATTCCATAGGTCGACATCACGAAGGGGATACCCGCCTCGATCATCCGGCGGCGCAGGTCGATAAGGCAGTTGTCCGGGGTGATGAAGGCGTATTTGCAGGCCTTGTAGGCCGGCATGGCCACGATGTGGTCGGTGGCCTTCTCCGAGCCCACGAAATCCGGGATCACCTCGTTGAAGTTCAGGTGAAAGCGCGTGTCAGGCTTGGCCACTTCGTGAAGCTTGCCCCAGATCCGCTGGCGAATGATCTTGGAATTGGACACGATTTGCCCCTGTTTCAATGTTTCAGATTGTTGAAACGATGGTTTCACATGTTATGCCGGTTGTCATCTGGAAAATGGCCTCTGCAAACCGCTATTGATCGAGGGATCATGTCAATACGCCTCAGCCTCCGCATCCAGCAATGCTTCGACAGGCTCTCGCCCGCCGAGCAGAAACTGGCGCGGCTCATCCTCGAGCGCAAGGACGACATTCTCACCTACTCGGCAACCGAAATGGCGGAGCTGGCCCAGGTCTCGAAGGCAACGGCCGCGCGGCTGTTCCGCAGCCTCGGATATGCAGACTTCAACGAGGTGCGCGAACAGTCCCGCGAGGAGCGCAACCGCACGGAACCCTACCGCTATTCGCTGGCGTCGAAGGCGGAACCGCATCTCGGCCGCTCGATCGGCGCCCATCTCGATCTCGAAATTGCAAACCTGACGCGCACATTCGAGGAGCTGAGTTCGGAGCGGCTGCACCAGGCCGCGGGGCTCCTGAAGGAGGCGCCCAAGCTGTGGTTCCTGGGGCTGGGCCCGGAGGAGGGGATCGCCCGGCTGGGCCGCATCATGCTGGCCCGGCTGCGCCATGACGTGATGCAGATCGGCCTCCACCAGGCCTCATGGGCGGAGGACCTGGCGATGATGGGCCCGCGCGACGCGCTGGTCGTCGTCACCCTCAAGCCGCGGCCGCGCGTGCTGCGTCCCATCCTCGACTATGCCCGGACCACGCGCGTCAACACCATCATGCTGACGGACCAGATGAGCATCCTCTGGGCCCAGAAATATGCGACCGTCGTGCTGCCCTGCCATGTCGCCAGCCATGGGCTGGGGCCGTCCTATACCGCCATGGCGAGCGCCGTGCGCCTGCTGGCGGCGGCCTATGCCGAGCGCGCGGGCGAGCGCGCTGCCGAGCGTCTCGACCTCATCGCCGAAATCCATGAGGAACTCGACGACACGGAGTGAGGCGGCTCAGCGCCTGAACAGCAGATAGGCCTTCTCTTGCGGGTCATAGCCGCGGATCGCATATCCCCCGGCAAAATGGCCCGTCAGCTTGTCGCGCACGCGCATCCGTGCCGCGAGCGCTGCGGGATAGTCCTCGCGGATCAGCGCGTCGAGGTCGGCGGGAATGGGAACCCGGATGGCCTCGCCCGCGTGGGGCGGCGGTGCTGCCTCCGCCGCAAGGGCGACGACGCCGGGATCGTCGAGCCGCCATTCCACCAGCAGCCGGTCGGACGGGAGGCCGGCATTGATGCCTTTCATCTCGCCGTAATAATCGGTGAAATAGGTGGAGACCTCCGCGCCGAGCCGCCCGACGTTGAGGTGCGCGTTGGTGTGGCGCAGCGGGTCGAAGGTCCATCGCACCAGCGTGATGCCGCGTGCGAGGCACCAGTCCCGCTGGTAGCGCTTGAGGCGCAGCGCCAACCCGCCTCCGCGCGCCTGGGGCAGCACGGCCAGCCGGTGCGAGTGCTGGACCTGAGGATCGCGCGTGGGGAAGCCGAAGACGTAGCCCACCATGCGGTCCCCGTCGAAGGCGCCGGCCACGAGGCCGCCCTCGTGCTGGATCACCATCATCAGGTCGCCCGGGTCCGCCGTATCGTCCTCGCCCCACACGGCGCGCTGCAGCGCTTCCGCCGCGAGGAATTCATCCATGCCCTTCAGGTCCCGGATCACCAGCGTGCTCATGGCGCGAAGCGCTCGGTGGCGGAGGTGACCTTGTCGAGGAAGCCATGGTCCAGCGTCACCCCGATGCCCGGGCCCGGCGGAACGGGCATCAGGCCGTTCTCCGCCTCCAGCGCCTCGTTCACGATGTCCTTCGCGAAATAGCGGCTGGCGCTCGACGTGTCGCCCGGCTTGCGGAAATTGGGCAGGGTGGAGAGATGGATGTTGTGGGCGCGGCCGATCCCTGACTCCAGCATGCCGCCGCACCAGACGGGCAAGCTCCAGGCGGCGGTGATGTCATGGATGCGGCGCGATTCGAGATAGCCGCCGACGCGCCCGACCTTGATGTTGATGACGCGGGCCGCGCCGCTCTCCAGGGCTTTCCGCGCATCGGCGGCACTGCGGATGCATTCGTCGAGGCAGATCGCGGTGCGCAGCTTTGCCTGCAGCACGGCATGGTCGTGGATGTCGTCCCAGGCCAGCGGCTGCTCGATGTAGTCGAGCCCGAAACCGTCGAGCGCCAGCATCGTGTCCATGTCGGCCAGCGTATAGGTGCTGTTGGCGTCCGCCGTCAGGTGGGCGTCCGGCATGGCGCGGCGCACGGCTTCCACGAGCTTCACGTCATGCCCCGGCATGATCTTGAGCTTGATGCGGCGGTAGCCCAGATCATGATGCTGTTGCGCCCGGGCGATGGTGTTGTCGACCGGCCCGATGCCCAGCGACACGCCGACCTCGATCCTGTCCTTGACGCCGCCCAGCAGGGTCTTCAGCGGCAGGCCCAGCGACTTGGCCCACAGGTCCCAGAAGGCCATCTCGACCATGGCCTTGGTCATGTAGTGGCCGCGCCAGGGCGCCAGCACCGTCTCGAGTTCGGCCGGGTTGGCGAAGCGCTTTCCCATGATCCCCGGCAGCACCACCTCGCGCAGCAGCGCCATGCCGCCCGCGATGGTTTCGTCCAGATAATCGGGCAGCGGGTCCATGACACCTTCCGCGTAGCCCTCAAGGCTGCCGCTCCGCAGCGTGAGGAGCGGGAAGACCTTCTCGTGCATCGTGCCCGTGGCGATGGTGAAGGGGGTGAGCAGGGGCAGGCGGACGAGGCGCAGCTCGGCTCCGTCGATCCGCAGGGTGGTCGTCATCCGCATCTCCGAAAGGGCGTGGGACAGGGCCGCTGGTTTATGGAGCTTCCCGCCCGCTTTCAAGCTCGGCCGGCCGTCACATTTCTTCCCGGTTTTTCAGAGGGTTGCTGGAGGAGCCTTGACAGGCCGGGCGCGTGGGATGATGGTGGTGAATACAAATTCATCGAAAGAATATTCTTGCCAATCAGGCAGAAGGGAATTTCCCATGGAAGATCAGGCTGGCGCATTCGATCTGGTGATCGTGGGGGCGGGCATCAACGGCCTCGCGATCGCGCGGGATGCGGCGCGGCGCGGCCTTCGGGCCATCGTGCTGGAGCAGGACGACATCTGCAGCGGGGTTTCCGCCTGGTCGGGCCGGCTGGCGCATGGCGGGCTGCGCTACCTGGAGCACCGGGATTTCGCCCTGGTGCGCGAATCGCTGCGTGAACGCGAGCGGATGATCCAGCTGGCGCCCCACCTGGTGAAGCCATTGCGCCTCCTCATGCCGCTCTATGCTCACAACCGGCGCCCGGCCTGGCTGATCCGCCTCGGCATGATCGTCTATGACATCCTGTCCTTCGACAAGCGCACCGGCGGGCATGAGGTGCTGAACACCGGCAAGACGGTCAGCCGCGTCCCGGGCATCGCCCGGAGTGGCCTGGGCGGCGCCACGGTTTTCACCGAGGGCCAGGTCGAATATGCCGAGCGGCTCTGCGTCGAACTGGCCGTCGCCGCGGCAGCCGATGGCGCGGTGATCCGCACCAAGTCCCGCGTCGAGGAACCGGTGTTCGAGGGCGGCCGGGTGGCGGGTGTCAAATACCGCGACCTGGCCACGGGCGAGATGCGCGAGGCGCGCGCGCCGGTGGTGCTGAACGTGGCGGGCCCCTGGATCGACCGCGTGTTCCGCCGCAACGCGCCGCCCCAGCCGCGGCTCAACGGCGGCACCAAGGGCAGCCATCTCATCGTCGATCCCTTCCCGGGCGCACCGAAGGACGTCGTCTATTACGAATCGAAGACCGACGGCCGCCTCGTGCTCGTCATCCCCTGGATGGGCCGCTACATGATCGGCACCACCGACATCCGCTTCGATGACGACCCGGACGCGGCGCGCTGCAGCGAAGCCGAGATGAACTATCTGCTGGGCGAGGTGAACCAGCTGATCCCCGAGGCGGGGCTGAAGCCGGAGCATGTGCTCTACACCTTCTCAGGGGTGCGTCCGCTGCCCTACGCGCCGGGCGTCGTCGAAGCCAAGATCCCGCGCAGCCATGTGCTGCACGACCATGCGCCGAGCCTTCCCGGCCTCGTGACGGTGGTGGGCGGCAAGCTCACCACCTTCCGCCAACTCGCCGAGGATGCCGTCGATGACGTGTTCAAGAGGCTGGGCCGCAAGAGCCCGGCCTGTGCCACGGCGAAGCTGCCGTTCCCCGGGGCCGTCTTCCAGCCGGACGAACTCCGCCGGCATCTGCTCGGAGCGGGGTTTTCGGCCAAGAGCACCGGGCGGCTGATGACACTTTACGGCGCACGCGCCCGTGACGTGGTGGCGGAGGCGCAGTCGGACCCAACGCTCCTGCAGGTCGTGCATGAGGCCACGGGCGCGATCGGCGCCGAGATGGTCTTCGCCATGCGCCATGAATTCGCGGCGAGCCTGGCGGATGTGATGGCGCGGCGCGTGCTGCTGGCCTTCGCGCCGGGACACGGGCTCGAATCCCTCGGCACCATCGCCGACCTCCTGGCCCGCCGCTTCGGCTGGGACGGGGCGCGGCGGCTTGCCGAGATCAAGGGCTATGAGGACTGGCTCTCGCACCTCGCCGTGCCGGGGCGGCCCGGCATCGGCGGCGTGGCGCGCGAAGCGGGGGCCGCGGCATGAGCAGGCGCTATGTGATGGCCCTCGACGAGGGCTCGACCAGCGCCCGCGCCGTGCTCGTCGACACGGAAGGCCGCATCGTGGCGGAAGCCCGCAATCCGGTCGTCCCCCATTTCCCGCGCACCGGCTGGGTGGAACTCGACCCCGTCGCCCTCTGGCAGGCGCAGCGCGCCAGCATGGAAGCCGCCATGGCGAAGGTCGCCGCCACGACGGACGACATCGCCGCGATTGGCGTCACCACGCACCGCGAAACCTGCCTGATCTGGGACCGCAAGACCGGCGAGCCCGTGCACCCCGCCATCATGTGGATGTCGAAGCAGACGGACGCCATCGTGAACCGCTGGAAGGCCGAGGGGCTGGACCAGCTGGTCCGCGCGCGCACGGGGCTGTTCAACGATTCCTTCTTCAGCGCTGCGAAGCTCGCCTGGCTGGTGGAGAACGTTCCCGGCGTGCGGGCGCGCGCCGCGCGCGGCGAACTCGCCGCCGGCACGGTGGACAGCTGGCTGGTGTGGAACCTCACCGGCGGGCGGACGCACGCCACCGACCACAGCGAAGCCTCCCGCACCGCGCTCTTCGCCCTTGACCGGCTGGCCTGGGACGAGGAGATCTGCGCGGCCTGCGGCATTCCCATGGAACTCCTGCCGCCGGCCACCGCCTCCTCCAGCGCCTTCGGGGAGATGAGCCCGCGCGACACGGGCGTGCCGGGCAGCGCCGCCGTGCCGATCACCGCCATCATGGCGGACCAGCAGGCGGGCATGTTCGGGCAGGCCTGTTTCGAGCCGGGCTCCGTCAAGAACACCTATGGCACGGCGGGCGTGCTGACCGCCAATACGGGTGCCGCGCCCTCGGTTCTCAAGGGCCTCACCGCCAGCGTGGGCTGGACCATCGGCAGCCGCACCGATTACGAGGCCGAGGGTGTCGTCTTCCACAGCGGCCAGACCATGCAGTGGCTGCGTGACAGGCTGGGCGTGCTGGCCGATGGCGAAGACATCGAGGCGGTGGCCGCCCAGGTGCCGGACAATGGCGGCGTCTATATCGTGCCGGCCTTTGCCGGCATCTGTGCCCCGCACTGGGTGCGCGACGCCAGGGCGGGCGTCGTCGGCCTGACGCTGGAGACAGGCAGGGCCCATGTGGTGCGCGCAGGGCTGGAGGCCATGGCCTACCAGACACGCGACAATGTCGAGGCACTGAAGGCGGGCGGCCTGCCCATTCCCGAACTCAAGGTCGACGGCGGGGCCACGCGCAATAATTTGCTCTGCCAGTTCCAGGCGGACATCCTCGGCATCCCCGTCCGCCGCCCCAGGGAATTGGAGCGCACGGCACTGGGCGTGGCGCACATGGCGGGCATGGGCGTGGGCCAGTGGCAGCAGCAGGACTTGAGCGACCGCTGGGAGGTGGACCGCGTGTTCGAACCAAAGATGTCCTCCGACCAGCGCGAGGCCCTCTGCGCCGGGTGGAATGCCGCGGTGCGGACCGTCACTGGCAAAAGCACGTGAATACAATTATTCAAGCCTTGCATAAAAATTCAAAACCTGTATAAGGACATCATGGAGTGACGTGCGCTCCCCTTCAGTTTTCCTGGATTTCTCATGACGCTTGCCGCGCAGTTGACTGACCCCACCAATCTCGACGCCGTGCGGCAGGCGCTGAGTGTGCTCGACCCCGAAGCGCGCCTCGCGCCGCTCGCCATGCGGCGCGTGACGATCTCCGAGACGGCCCATCTCGACGTGGCCCAGGCCGTGGCGGAGGCGCTGGCCACTGTCGGGAAGGCGGCCCCGGCCCAAGTGGTGATCCTGACCGACAAGACGCCGATCCGGCGCGCGGGCGAGCGGCTGAGCGAACTGGTCGAACGCCAACTGGCCGAGGGCTTCTCCACCCGCGTCGCCTGCCTCGATGACGGCCATGAAAAGCTCCATGCGGACGAGGCCGTGCTCGCCATGGCCGCCGCGGAGGTGAAGGGGGCGGATGCCATCGTCACCATCGGCTCCGGCACCATGACGGACATCGGCAAGATCGCTGCGGAGCGCAACGGCGGGCTTCCGCATGTCGCGGTGCAGACGGCGGCCTCGGTCGACGGCTTCACCGACAATGTCTCCGTCATCCTGCGCAATGGCGTGAAGCGCACGGTGCCCTCGCGCTGGCCCACCGTGGTGCTGGCGGATGTGGTGACGATCAGCACCGCGCCGCTGGAGATGAACACGGCGGGCTTCGGCGAGGCGATCTCGCTCTTCACCGCGCCGGCGGACTGGTATCTCTCCTCCCTCCTCGGGCTCGACACCACCTTCCATCCCGCCTCGCTCGCCATGCTCCAGGCGGCCGCGGCTGAACCGCCCGGCTGGTCCTCCGGCATCGCAAAAGGCGAGCCCGCCGCCACGCGCGAGCTGACGCGGCTCCTCGCGCTGCGCGGAATCGTGTCCGGCGTTTCCGACACCACCGCCTGCCTTTCGGGCGTCGAGCATGTGATCAGCCACATGCTGGACCTGCACCACGCCGCACGCCATGAGCCCATCGGCCTTCACGGTGCGCAGGTGGGTGTTGCGAGCCTCGTCGCGGCGAAGCTGTGGCGGCATGCCATCGACAGCGACATGATCCGGCCCGAACGCCTGCGGAAGCCGGACCTCTCCGCGCTGGAGGCGCGGATCCGCAAGGCCTTCGGGCATCTGGGCGAGAACGGCGCCATCGCGGAGGAATGCTGGCGCGACGCCCAGGCCAAGCACCGGAAGGTGGCTGAAAACTGGGAGCGCTTCGAGAGCGTCACCGCCGGCTGGGCGCAACACGCCCTCGCATTCGACAAGCTCGTGACGCCGGCGGAAACGCTGCGCACGGCGCTGAAGGCTTCCGGCGGCCCGGCGACTTTCCAGGCGCTCGCTCCTTCGATCTCGCCGGAGCTCACGCGCTGGGCGGTGGCCAACTGCTTCCTCATGCGCAACCGCTTCAACCTGGTCGACCTGCTGGACATGATGGGACTGTGGACGGATGAACGCATCGACTGGGCCTTGGCCGGCGTGTCGGAGGCCGCATGACGGCGCGCGCTGACCTCGTCATCGGCATCGACTGCTCGACCACGGCCGCGAAGGCGGTGGTGTGGGACAAGGCAGGCCGCGCGGTGGCCGTCGGCCGCCGCGGCTATGGCCTGAGCCATGTGCGCTCGGGCTGGGTCGAGCAGCATGCGCCGGACTGGTGGACCGCAACCTCAGAGGCGCTGGCCGAAGCCGTGGCGAAGGTGGGCGCGGAGCGCATCGCCGGGGTCGCCATCACCCACCAGCGCGAAACCTTCGTCTGCCTCGATTCCGCGGGGGAGCCGATCCGCCCCGCCATCACCTGGATGGACGTGCGGGCGACCGCCGAGGTGGACGCCTTCGGCACGGCGGAGGTGCACCGCATCACCGGCAAGCCGCCGAACCCCACACCCGCCTGGTACAAGCTGCTCTGGCTCAGGAAGCATGAGCCGGAGACCATCGCGCGCACCGCGCATGTGGTGGACGTGGCGGGCTACCTCATCCAGAAGCTCACCGGCGAATGGGCCACATCCTGGTCCTGCGCGGACCCGCTGGGCCTCGTCGACCTGCAGCGCTTCGACTATGACGACGGCCTTCTCGCCATGGCAGGCCTCACGCGGGACAAGGTCAGCCGGCTGCTGCCGCCGGGCGCGGTCGCGGGCGGCCTCCGGCCCGATGTTGCCGCGCAACTGGGCCTGCCGGCCGGGCTTCCCGTCGTGGTCGGTGCGGGCGATGGCCAGTCTGCGGGCCTGGGCTGCAACGTGACGCGGCCGGGCCGCGCCTATCTCAACCTCGGCACTGGAACCGTCTCGGGCGTCCATGCCGACCGCTACAGCCACGAGACGGCCTATCGCACCATGGGCGGGCCGGTGCCGGGCTCCTACATCCTCGAAACCTTCATCGGCGGCGGAACGCAGAACGTCGTCTGGTTCGTGGAGCAGATGGGTCTTCCGGCGGAACTGGCCGATGCGAAGGGCAAGCCCGCCGAACAATTGCTGGAGGAGGTGGCCGCCGCCGTGCCGCAGGGGGCGGGCGGCCTTCTCTGCCTTCCCTACTGGACCGGCGCCATGACGCCCTATTGGGACGGGCACGCGCGCGGCGCCTTCGTGGGGCTCTCGGGCCTCCATGGCAAGGCCCACATGTACCGCGCGGTGCTCGAAGGGATCGCCCTCGAGCAGCGGCTCCTCGTCACCGGCGTCGAGACGGCGACGGGCCAGTCCATCGAGGAGATCCTGATGCTGGGCGGCGGTTCGCGCAGCCCCCTCTGGTGCCAGATCATCGCCGACGTGCTGGGCCGCAGCGTGAAGCTGGTGCGCGAACAGGAAAGCACGGCGCTGGGTGCGGGCATTCACGCCGCCGCCGCCCTGGGAATTCACCCGGATCTCCGCGCAGCGGCCGATGCGATGACGGGGATCGAGAAGGCCTATGAGCCGGACATGCACGCGCACGCGCGCTATTCCGGCATCTTCGAGGCCTACCGGAGCATCTATCCCGGTCTCAAGTCCACCTTCCAGCTCATCGCGGAGAAGGCCTCATGAAGCGGCACCCGGCCTCCGTTCTGGCGCGGCGCTACTCCTCGGCCGACATCGAACAGCTGCGGCAGATGACCAAGGCCGCGCGCCTCCACCTCATCCACGGCGCCCGCCAGACCGAGATCGCGGAGAAGATGGGCATCTCCCAGGCAGGCGTTTCCCGCCTGCTGCGCATGGCGGAGGAGCAGGGCATCATCCGCTCCATCGTGGTGCCGCCGGAGGGCCTCTATCCCGATCTGGAGGAGGGCCTCGTTCAGGCCTACGGGCTGGACGCCGCCTATGTGGTCGATGTCGATCCCGCGGAGGAGGGCATCTCGCAGATACTCGGTGCCGCCGCCGCGCGCTGCCTGACGGACGTGTTCGAGGGCGGGCCGGTCCTCGGCTTCACCTCCTGGAGCACGACGCTGCGCGAGATGGCGCGCCTGATCGAGCCGCGCGTCAGGAGCCAGATCAAATGCGTGGTCGAAACGCTGGGCGACCTCGGCTCGCCCATGCTGCAGCACGAGGCCGACGTGGCGACACTGCAGATGGCCGAGGCCTTCCAGGCGGAGGCCGTGTTCCTTCGCGCCCCCGGCGTCATGGGCAGTGCGGCGCTGCGCGATGCCGCGCTGGCCGATGTGCACGTCCAGAAGGCGCTGAGCCTCCTCAACGAGGTGGACATCGTGTTCGTCGGGCTGGGTCCGGCGGATTTCCACGGCCCCCTCGAGGAGAACGACAATTTCTTCACCGCGGAGCAGCTGGCCGAGGTGCGCAAGGCGGGCGCGGTGGGCCAGCTGCACCAGCGCTTCATCGACCGGCACGGCAGGCCCGTGCGCACGCCGCTCGATGATCTGGTGATCGGCATTTCGCTCGACCAGCTGCGCGACGCGGGCCGCCGCATCGCGGTGGCGGGTGGTGCCGCCAAGCACCAGGCGCTGGCCGCGGCGCTGGTTGGCGAATGGATTGACGTGCTGGTGACGGATGTCGACAGGGCGAACATGCTGCTGGCGGAGGCCAGCGCCAAGGCAAGGAAAGTGAAAGGCATAC
>VFQS010000319.1_pt1 | contig 58225 bp, 44 predicted proteins | sample 3512361 | NCBI WGS metagenome assembly VFQS01 (sample SAMN10412375, study PRJNA504923) | tailings metagenome | isolation source: Relicate 1 Philex TSF3 active mining | place: Philippines | reverse complement strand
ACCATTCGTCTTGATTTCTTGCTGGATTTCTTACTTGTCTTTTTTACTCTTCTTTTTGCTCCTCCTTGTTGTGCAGGGGGTGCTGCTGCCGCTACTACTTGTTGTTCTTCTTCATGTTGTTGAACAGGAGGTAATAATGGAGCAAATTGTTCGTCTTTTTCTTCTTGTGATTTATTTTCTGAACCAAGAGAAAAAGCGGCTTCTCTTTTAAGACCTGGAGTATTGGCTTCTACAGCTCTTGCTTGTTGTGCTAATAATCTATTTTGTGCTTTTTGTTGTTCGACTGGTAAAACTTGTTGGGGTTGTTGTTGCATTTTATATAATATATATTATAAAAAAATTAATTTGAATTATATATAAAAAAATTAATTTGAATTATATATAAAAAATTAGATTTATAAAAAATTAGATTTATAAAAAAGAAATATAATCGCAAACAGAACCAATAATTTGGATTAGTTTAGGATGAGAATTGTTAAAGATAATTTTATGAGGTTTAACATAACAAGTAGTAATCATAAGATACTCAAAATCAGAAATACTATCTTGAATAACTGTCATAAAGTCTATTGAAATATTAATAATTCTGGCAGTATTATTAAAGATGATAAAATGTTGGAAAGAATTACAATGTGTCATAATATTAAAAATATTAGATGCTTCATAAATTTCGGAAATGTCATTACTAATATCAGATTCAGAAATATGGATAATAATATTAGGAATATTGAAAGTAGATTGAAGAATGGAAATATTAGCAAAAGGAATAATATGATTACTAATATTTACAGTAATATAATAAATTTTATTATCTTTCAGAATAAAAGTAAAATATGAAAAAGGTGAAAAAACAATTTTGAGAAAATTATTTTTAAGTTTTTGAATACTAACTTCATATGGTGAAATCTGATATTTATACATTTTACATAACAACATACTCAAATCACTAAATACATCAAATGAATTTGAAATATTAGCAATACACGATTTATTAAATGCACTCTTCAAAATCGCCTTCTTATAATAATAAGCTGTCTCTTGTGTCTCAAATCTTCTCATTTTACCTTTTATTTTATCTTTATTATTAATTCAATATATTATTTATTTCAATTTTTTATAAAAAATTGAAAATAATAAATCATAGTAAATATTTATATGATAAAAGATGATAATAGAATATATAAAGAAAGTAGGAGAAACAATGATGGAAATGATGGAAAGATTTAAAGAAGAATATAAAATAACACATAATAGGATAACATATGCAGGAAGACTGGATCCATTAGCATTTGGTAATATTATAATATTAACAGATGATGATATTTACAGAAAAAAGGAATTTTGTAATTTAAAAAAAGAATATGAATGTTGGATTATTAAAGATATAAAAACAGATACATTTGATATTATGGGATTAATAATAAATAATGATAAAAAAGAAGAGATAAAGATAGAGATTGGAGAATATGAACAACAATATCCGCAATATTCATCATATAAGGTAGAATGTAAAGTGGAAGGTAAAATAAAGAAGATGTCGTTATGGATGGCAACAAAAAAAGGATATGAAATAATGGAAAAGAAAACAAAAAAGATAACATTATATGAATATGAAAAATTAGAAGATAGAACAATAAATAAAATAGAATTATTGGAAATGATAAAAGATAGGATAGATAGAGTAAAACCGCAAACATTTAGACAGGAAGAGATAAAGGAAGAATGGAATAAAATAGAAGATAGAGAATATAAAATAGAGAAATATAGATTTATGATATCGAGTGGCGGATATATAAGATATATAGGAAATAAAATGGGTGGATGTTGTTTTGATATAGAAAGAAAGAAATTTATAAAATGAATAACAAAAATGAGAAATTTATGATAATAATAAAAGAAAATAGAATAAAGAAGTTATCATTATGATTGTAATAAGTGATTTTTGTATTAGTAATATTATTAGTAAAAATAATATTATCAATGGAAAGAGAAGGAAGAATAAATATATTTTCGATAATAGGATTAATATTTAATAAATTGATTTTAGTATGGATAAATTCAAATGAAGATGTAATATAAATGTATTTGAAATAGAAAGAAGAAGAAATAAAATTATCAAAAGTTTTTAATGTTTCAATATTATCAATATTAATGATGTCAATAGTAATGTTATGAGGTATAAGAGAATTATAATAAATATAATCAAGAAAATTAAAAACAATGAATAATTCACTATATTTATTAGGAATAAAAAGTATATTGGTAATTTTATTAATTTTATTATTATAATCAAAAGATAATAATGGCATAAAATAAGAGGAATAAATTATATATTTGTTATTTTCTGTTATTATTTTACAAGTATCAAATATTTTTAACAATTCACTATTCATTATTTATTTGTCATTATTTATTTATCAATATAATTAAAAATTCAATTTTTATTATATATTTTATTATTTTTAATTATTCATATAAAAAATAATAAAAGAGTTAGAATTAGTGAATTTTAATTTTAGATTATTATTGACGATAATAAATTTGACAGAAGGAGAAATATTGATCAAGTCGACATTAAAATATTTGGCAGGATAAACCAGATAACGAGGAATAGAATTAATAGTAAAATAGATGGTGTCAATATTAAAAATGGATTCAATAAAATGTTCGATAATAGAGTTATCATAATGATTAGTTAGAAGAGAGATATTTATGATAATATTATTTATATAATAAATATCATTAAGGAGATTAATTAGAAAACATATATCATTAGAATGAAGATAATGAGAAGGATAGAATATAAAATCATAAAAGTAATTGATAGAAGAATTATATATAAAAGAGAAGAATATATCAAAAGTAGAGAAAATGGTATATTTAGAGATATTATTAGTAATAGAATATTTAGTAAAATGGAAATTAGAAGTTATAAAATTTAAATTTATATTTATATTTGAAATAGTATTTATAGATGAATTAAAAGTTATCATACTAAAAAGAAAAAAGAAAATAAAAAATAAAAATAATATACATAAAATATATATGGAAGACAAAGAGATAGAGAGAATGTTAAGAGAAATAAAAAAAAGTGATAGAAGAATAGTAAATGTGGATAGAGAGATAGGATTAATATATTCTAATGAGGATTTACACAGAAAGATGAAAAGAAATGAGAATTTGAGTATAAAAGATTTTGTGAATGAAATAAATGAAATATATTTTGAGGTTATATATAGATCAGATAATAAAGAGGAATTATTAAAAGTATTTATGGAGAATATAATAAAAAAAATAGAAGAAATGATAACAATAATAAAGAATAGAGGCAAAATAGGAATAGAGATAGAAGAATTAATGAGAGATGTAAGGATAAATGACAAATATAAATGTTATAATATATTAATACGGATGACAAAACCTATAAGACAATTTTTAAGAGAGATGACAAAAAACAAAGAGAATAATATAAATAGAATTTATAATAAATATATTGAATTATTACAAATAATGAATGAAATGATGAAAAAAGAGATAAAAGACAGAGAGATAGAAATGAAATGGAGAACATATTATAATAATAGAATAAATAATAAACAAAATATAGAAGAAAGTAATATGGAAAAAATAAGTTATAATATTAAAAAACAATATTATAAAATTAATAATAAAGAAATATATGATGAAATCATTTATGAAGAAATTATCAAAAATAAAATTAAACAAGAATTTATAAATAATTAAATTTTATTATTTTTTATTTTTTATTTATTTTTTATTTTTTATTTTTTTTTACAACAGAAACAACTAGATTTTGAGATTTTAATAGTAGTTTCTAATAAAGAGATAGAGGAAGTAATACCTCTAATTAAATTTTCGTCTTCAATAGTACTATCAAGATTGATAATATTTTTTTTAACGAGACCGACACAAATGATTTCAATTAATTTACAAACATCAGAAGTTTCAACTTTTTTGATATCACCGATATTTAATTTTACACTGAAAACATCAGTAGCTATTTTAATAAATGATGGTATATCATATACATCTATTTTATTATCTGATAACATCTTTTTTGTTTCATTTGCTATTGATAATATAATATTATCTTCACTTGTATCTTGTGTTAATAATTCTAATAAATCTACTAATTTCTTTCTTGTTTCTTCTGTAATATCTAATTTTAATAATTTTATTATATCTGCGACCTCTTCTTTACTCGCAAATAATTTTACTATATTTAACATTATTTCACTTAATACTGGTTCTGATTTAACTTCTTCAGATTTAACTTCTTCTAAAGCAACAGAAGGTTTAACTTCTTCAGATTTAACTTCTTCTAAAGCAACAGAAGGTTTAACTTCTTCTGATTTAACTTCTTCTAAAGCAACAGAAGGTTTAACTTCTTCAGATTTTACTTCTTCGAGAGCAACAGAAGGTTTAACTTCTTCTGATTTAACTTCTTCTGATTTAACTTCTTCTAAAGCGACAGAAGGTTTAACTTCTTCTGATTTAACTTGATCTAAAGCGACAGAAGGTTTAACTTCTTCTGATTTAACTTCTTTTGATTTAACTTGATTAGATTTAAGTTGAGATTTGGTGGAGATAGATTTGTTAGAGTTAGTAATTTTGGAGTTGTTATGGTAGACACTAATTTGGATATTAGAGGAATTAGAATTTTTATTACCCATATAATAATATAAATTATATATAGATAAAAAATTAGAAAAAGAGGTTAATAATTTTTTTAGAGAATCTGCGAAGTTTGTATTTATTTTTGAGGACATCATTAATAGGGATAATATGAAGACTATGAATTTCATTAAGACCGTTAATAGATTTATCAGTAATAATTCTATCAGTAAAATAAGATTTATAATCAAATTTATTATTAATAAGATATTTAGAGAGAGGAGAATCGGGAATATGTTGAAGAATGATGGAAAAGATTAGTTCGACAGTAGAAAAGTCTATAAGATAAGAGACACCATTAAATTCAATTTGAGCAACAATAAGTGAATTATCAATTAATGAGTTACAAACAGAGTCGATAATAGAAGAAGAGGGGATAAAATTAAAGAATTCTTCAATAAATTCGCGGATAGCAGTATGAAAACAGGAAGAATCGGAAGGAGATGGATGACCGCCGAAATTTTCGAAAGTATTAAGATTATTATTACTTTTACCCATAATGATATTAATAATATTATTACTATTATCAGTTTGAGTGATTATGATACCGCCACAAATATTTTTTTTCATAATAGGAAATACCATGATGTATTTACTAATATAATAATATATAAATAAATATTTATAATAAAAAATTATAATTCTCGTATAAATAAAGTGAAATGATGATTTTTAAATTTATATTTATTTTTGATATCAATACATCTATGAATATCTTCACCACATAACAAAATAATTTTAGAGTCATCATAATTTTGTTTAACAATATCAAAAAAGGGCATACCTCTATGATATGAACCATAAACAACGGCATCATAAAATTTATTAATAATATTATTAATAATAGTATTTTCGGATAAATCTAAAAAAAGTTCAGAATCAATAGTTTTTGAATAAGTGAAACCTTTACCATAAAGAACAACATTATCATCATTAAAATCAGAATACATATGTTTAATTTTAGGAAAATCATGAAAATCGGATTTATAAATATTTTTAAAACCGTGTAATATTAAATCTTTAAGATAATCTGGATAAGAATCACCTGAAAGATATAGAATTTTAGGAGTTATAATATTAATTGTTGATTTAATAATATAATTAGCAATATGTTCAGTAGTAAGATTAAAACGAAGAAAATTTAAAAATTGTTCTATAAGTTGATAACAAGACAATAATTCATGAGAAGTTAATTGATCAAAAGTTTTATGTTTAAGAGAATCATATAAAAGATTAGCAAGAAGAAAAAGATCTTTAGGAAGAAAGAACATAGTATTAGGAGGACATAAATGAATATCAATAAAAACTGGAATACAACCACAAGCCATAATTTCATAATGTCGCATACAGTCCCATCCAGCTTTTTTTGTAGTGATAGCGAATAAAGATTCTTTATATTGTTCATAATATGTAAATTCATTATCATAAATATAAGTGGATAAATCACCGGGAATAAGAGGAGCTAATAATAAATTTTTATTAGGAATTGAATTAACAATTTTTTCTTTAGGAATACAAAAATTAATTGGTAATATTTTTAAAGGCATTATATATAAATATAAATATAAAATAAACTTTACATACATCCCCAAGTTTTATAACCACAACAGCCGGAACAACAACAAGTCATCCACCAGAAGATAGATCTTTTATTTACTCTAATTTTTCGTTGTAATAATTCGATACAATCATCGAATAATTTATAGATATTAGGTTTTTCCTCAAATTTAACAGAAATAATTTTAGCTTCAATAAGGACAATAAAGAATAATTTAATAAAGATGGCAACATCTCTTTTTGTAATAATTCTTAAATAAGTTCTTTCCATACTATTATTTAATAAATCAATAATAACAATAATAATTCTAGGTATTGAGTTATAATCAATTTTATTTTCAGTGGTTTCATTAATAACAGCATTAACTAAATCACTAATAAGAGATTTTTGACCTAATCTATCTTGTAGAACAAAACTTATTAAATAATTAATTTTATCAAGAATAGTTCCATTAACAACAATAGACATTTTATTATTTAAAATACTAACAACATTTTTATTATTAGAAAGCATATTAACCGCTAAAGAAACGGGATTAATATCTAATTTAGTGCTATCAACTCTAGAAGCATAAACATCAATACCAGAAATAGAGATAGTATTTTTATTATTAGTAATATTAGATTTAAAAGTTGATTTAATAGTACTAGTTGGTTCTTTAGGAGATTCTGAACTTTCTTTAGAATCAGAATAATTGATATTATGAGAGAAGGAGTGTTTAGGTTGAGGTTTAATGATATTAAATTTGATATCGGTAGAAGAAAGAGTGGAAGGTTGTAAAGAGTGATTATTATTATTATTAATAAAAATAGGTTTTTCAATAATTCGTTCTATAATAGTTTCTTTATTATTAAAATTATTATTATTGTTATTAATAATAGTAGGAGTAGTAGAAGATACAGAAGATTTATTTATATCTTTATCTTTACTAGTATCTTTAGAATCTTTAGTATCTTTAGAAGGTAATTGTTGTTCATCATAATCATATGTAGATTTTAAATCTAAATCATCGTTCATAATATATATAATAATAAAATATATAATAAAAAAATAAAAATATATAATAAAAAAAATTATTTATTGATATCATTCATAAGTTTATTAAATTCGTCTTCACCGAATTCTTGTTTAAGTTTTTTTTCTAGTTCATTAATATCAATTTTATCATAATTGATAGAATCAAGATTTTCTGAAATAACACCAGAATCGATAAGATTTAAAAGTATATCATCAATTTTTCGTTTAGCGTCATCATTTTTTTGTTGTTCTTTTTTATAGAATTCAATTCTATCAGTTCTGATATCATTATTATTATTAGAATCGAATTTATTTCTATATTTATATTTGTGTTGATATTCGAATTGTTTTTTGTGTTCAGTAATTTTATCTTTAGCATAAGTTTTATTTAAATCTTCATTTTGTTTAGAGATAGTTTTTTCATATTTAGATTTATCATCATTAAAATGAAGTTTATCATCTTTAGAGACTTTATGAACAATTAAATCTTCCGAATGTTTTTCTCTAATTTTAGAATAATCAAAATCTTTGATGATACCTTTATAAGGTAGATTAGTTCTTTTTTTGAAAGCTTCTAAAACTTCTTTATCAAATTCTTTTTGTTTAGTAGGTAAAAGTTTAACAATATCTTGATTATTATTTTTATTAATAATTTCAGGTTTTATGATAAGATTTTTAAGAGTGTCAAGATTAGAAGATTGTGATTGGTCTAATTTATTTTGTCGTTCTATTTTTTTAATATTATATTGATTTTTGAAATTATTAAAATTAGATTGAATCATTATAAAATAGAGATATAAAATAAAGATATAGGTTATACGCATAAATAAAAATATATAATAATAAGTATAATATAAGGTAAATAATGACAAATCAAAATGAAAATTTATATAATATATTAGGAATAGATAAAACGAATAATATAGAAGAAATAAAAAAAGCATTTCGGAAAATGGCATTAAAATATCATCCAGATAAAAATAATACAAAAGAAGCACAAGAGATATTTATTAAAATTAAATATGCTTATGACACATTAACTAACATCAATAAAAAATCATTATATGATAATTTTATGAATTTTTATACCAATGAAAATAATAATAAAACTAATAAAGACAAAATTGACATCATAAACAAAATTATCGAAAATATCATCAAAACATTATATAAAGAATTAAATAAAATTGATTACATTAAATTATTAATCATAATTTACAGAAAATTAGATGATAATAATAATTCTACTAATAATAATTTATTTAATATTAATTTTTTAGAATATATATCACAATTCAAAATTTTAGACATATGTATCAATCTTGATTTCTCATTATATGATGTCTATTTCAATAATCATAAATCTTTTCGATACAACAGAATATCCAAAAATGACTTTATCGAAGATATCTTCCCTATCGACAAAAACCAAATTTATGAAAATGAAGGTGAATCCATCAACAACTTCACCGGTAATCTTATCATCAATATCAACATCACTAATACCATCATCCATAATATTAATTATATTATCGTTAATAATGATTTATACATCATCATCCCTTCCTCTCATTTTACTTTTATTAATAACAAAAAATATAATCTTGATATCAATAATCTTGACTTTATCAATACAGAACAAGGCAAATTCTTTATTATTCATAATATGGGTCTCCCTTTCTATACTGATAATAATAATAATATTTCTAGAGGTAAGTTATATATTAATATCTCAAAATCTTAATAAATATATTTTATTATATATTTATTTCTATAAAAATTATTTATTCACTTATTTTGCACTCGCTTTTCCCTTTCTTACTACCGGTTGAGCACTCGCACTCTCTGCTTCTACCGATACACGAGCTACTGGAGCAGGTGTAGTAGCAGTTGCTACTTGAGATGATACACTTCCCGCTACTGGATATAGTCTCGCAATGTGTTTCTGGATATTGTAGAAGTTTAGTCCATGTTCATCATCGTGTTTAGTAGCACTGTTGATTGTCTCTTGTTGTTGTTTGGTAAATCCAAACACTTGGGCAAGATCTGCATTTACACGCATAATTCTAGTATCAGTTTCATCAGTTAGTTTATGTTGTTTAATGTAATCATATAGTCTTCCGGTTACACTTGGACGAGGAAGTTCCGCTCCTTGTTCTAGTCCAAGAAGAACACGGAGTTTTTCTGGCACCGCTTTCGGTTTTCCAAATCCTGTTGGTTGACGAGGAGATGAACTGGTGTTGCGACGACGGCTTCTTCCACGACCTGTTTGATGTTGAGCTAGCTTGTAAAATCTCTTCACTTCTGTTCGAGTATCAGATAGTTCCTTGGCTAGTCTTCCAAGACGTGCTTGGAGAGCATCATATGCTGATACAAGAGTAGTTCCACCTGTTTGGGTTTCTTCTACTACTGGTGCTGGTGCTGTAGTCGCTTCTACAGGTACTGAAGATACTGATGCTTCTACTACACTAGGAGTAGATACTACAGGAGTAGATACTACAGGTGTGGATTCTACAACAGGGGTTTCGGTTTTAGTGGCTTTTTGGCTTCTTTGCTTGTTGGCTGACATAATTATAATATACTATTAAATTATATCTTTAAGCCATTTATTTAAAATTTCAATTTTTTTAAGATATATAATATATCTAATTATTTATAAAATATGAGAAAAATATGAAAAAAATATAAATAAAATATAAATAAAATAGCAAAAAAGGTAAAAATACAATAAAAATTGATTTTTATTAAGTATATAGGAATAGGATATATAATAAGATGTTAAAAAGCGAAATAGTAAATGATTTTTTGGATCAATATGAATTTTATTCAAAATTTTACGATAATAAAAAAAATAAGGATAATAAAATTAGTATTCAAAATAGAATAAGAAATTACAATTTATTAAAGGAAGAAATGGAAAATATAATAATTAATAATGATTATTATGAGATGTATGAAAAATTAAAAATGATGAAACTTGATAAATATAGAATATTAATAGAAGAAATAATGGATATGACACATATAAGTGATATAAATAAAACAAAATTCAAAAATATAAAAACAGAATTATATCCTTATCAAATTAATAATGTAAATTGGATGATTAATATAGAAAATAATATTTATAATCCTTTTGAATATATTAATTATAAATTAGATAATTACAATAAATCTAAATTAGAAGAAAGTAATAAATTAATAGAAAAAATAAAATTTAAAGGTGGTGGTCTTTTTGATGCTGTCGGTATGGGTAAAACTTTACAAATTATAACTCTTATTAATGAAAATACAAGTAATTATAAAAGTATGATTAAAAATAATAAATTATACTCTAAAGCTTCTCTTTTAATAATTCCAAATCATTTATGTGGTCAATGGGCTAGAGAATTCGAATTACATCTAGAAAATATTAATAATTTTAAAATTATTAATTTACTTACTAAAAAACATTATTATAAATATACTTTCTATGATTTAATGTTTGCTGATGTTATTATTGTTTCTTCTAACTTTTTCATTAATTGTAATCTAAATCAACATCAATCTTTTGATAAATTAAAAATTATAAAAAATATATTGGATAAAGATGTAAATATCTTTAATTTATATTATCATAGAATTGTTATTGATGAATATCACGAAATTGAAGACAAACAATTATTTATAAAATTAAAATATTTAGAAAGTGATTTTAAATGGATTTTATCAGGAACTCCTTTTAATAATATTCATATCGATGAAGATAATATTAATCATTCTTCTTTGTCAAAAATTATTGATTATTTAACTGATGATATCGATAATCTAATAAAACTAAATATTGATAACAAATATAATTATAATTATGTAAAACATAAATTTAGTAGAAATACTCACGACAAAAATATAAAAATACTTAAATTACCGAATATTAACGAAAATGTTATTTGGCTCAATTTTACTGATACTGAAAAAGCTATCTATAACTCATATCTCGCTGATAATAATAATAATCCTTATGATGTATTTTTAAGACAAATTTGCTGTCATCCTAGATTAGCTGACAAAATTAGAGATAATATTGATGTCAAAATTGATAATGTCGCCGATATGGACGAAATTATCAAAAAAATGTATTTTAAAGATTATAATATCGCTAAAGAAAATTATGATAACTGTCTCAATAGAATTAATACTATTAAAGATGAAATTAAAGATAAAGAAGATAATAATAAAACAAATCAAATTACTTATTATAATCTTAAAGAAGAACTAGAAACTAAATTACTTAAAATTACAGAATTAAAAAAAATATTAGATGGTAAAGAACAACAATTAACTTATTATATGAATTTCCTAAAAATTATTAAAAATAATGAACAACTACAAAAAGAAGAATGTGTAATTTGTATGGATAATATTAATGTTGAAGATATCGGTTTTACTATTTGCGGTCATATATTCTGTTATTCTTGTATCGAATATACTATGAAAAATTCTCATAAATGTCCTACTTGTAATAAAATTTTACATAAAAATGAACTATTCTACATGAATAAAAATAGCGATTCTAATGCTAATATTCTAGGCACTAAACTCGCTTATATTATCAATTATATTAATCAAACTCCTAATAAATATAGAATTATTTTCTCTCAATGGGATTATTTACTTAAACAAGTCGGAAAAGTTTTAGAAGAAAATAATATTAAACATCTCTATTGTATGGGTAATGTTTATCAAAAAGATAATGTACTTAAACTTTTTAATACTTGTAATCCTGATAAATCTAAAGAAGATTATAAAATTATTATGTTATCTTCTGAAAATACTGTTTCCGGTAGTAATCTCACTAATGCTGAAGAAATTATATTTTTAGATCCAGTTTATGGCGATAAACAATATAGATTAAATACTGAAAATCAAGCTATCGGTCGTGTTAGACGATTAGGCAATAAACATAAAGAAATTAATGTTATCAAACTTCTAATCAAAAATTCTATCGAAGAAGTTATTTATAACCAAAATATTTAATTTTTTTTTCTATTGTGTTTAATTAAAATTAATTAAATGTATAAGAATTTTAATAATAATATGAACGCACAAAAAAAAATATATAAGACTAAAAAAGAAATTAATAATGAAAATAAAGAAGAAAAAGAACAAAAAGAACAATTAAAACAACAACCAGAATATAAAGAAATAAATAATAAAATAGTTGTAGAAGAACAACAAGAACACACAGATATAATAAATTCAGATGTAAGTGATATAATAGAAATAGTAGAATTAAAACCAATAGAAAAAATAATATATAATAATTTGAAAGAATTTTACATGAAATTGGAAAAAGTGGAAATGGAAAAGATAGTAAGTATAATAAATGGAGAATATAAGATATCATTAAGATTTATGGATTGGTTTGTTACAAGATATTGTTATTTATATAAAACTTCAATAAATGTAAATAATAGATTTATTAAAGATACTAGTTTTAATGTAAATATAAATTATAAAGCACAACTCAAATCTTATAAGAAAAAAAGATTTGATCCTTTCAGAAGAAAAAAGAAATTCTATTTCAAAATTAATGATTTTAGTATTTTAACTACTATCGGTCAATTAAATTTCTTTAAATGGGCTATCACTAATGATATTATCACTTATTGTGAAAATAATTATGATCTTATTAATAATAAAGTTGATCATGTTAATAAATACTTTAAAAAAAATATTACAGAAAATTCTTCCAATTCTTCTAATCTCTCTAATAATAATAATTCTTCCAATATCTATAATAAAATATTCGTCGAATTATAATTTATTTATAAATTTACTTTTTATTAAATTTATATTTTTTTACTTTTTACTTTCATTTCTTCATTTTATTTTTTACCTTTTTTATTATTTTTGGCATTAGTTTGTTTTTTTACTGGTTCATTTATTAATTTCGGTTTTCTTCCTGTCGGTTTTCTTCCTACATTTTTTGTATTCACCTGTATCGTTATCTCATTCTTCACTTCATCCTTATTTACCACTTTCACATTTTCCTCTTCCTCTCTCACATTTTCCTCTAACTCTTTCATTAATTCTTCTGTTTTATTTTCTTTATTATCATTATTATCATTATTATCTTTATTATCATTATTATTAGAATTATCAGAATTTTCAGAATTTTCAGAATTATTATGAATATTTAAGATGGTATATTCAAGATCGGACATTTTTTGATTATTAATAACTGGTCTTTTAAAAATATTATTTGATGTAAATGACACATTATCATCACTTTCAGAATCGGAATCAAATGTATTATGTTTTACAAATTCGCATATTTTAGTAGTAAGATTAACACCCGATATATTATGATTTACATAAATATTTATATTCTCCACTAATAAAACAAATCTTACTTTGTAATTTCTTAAATTCATATTCTGTATTTCTTTTAATTCTTTGTTTATTTTACTATTCTCTAATATTCTTATATTCATATATTCTTCATTCCTTACTATCTTACTATATTCTAAATTATCATCCTTAAAATCTATCCTCATATCCATAAACTCTTCACTCTCTAAATATTCCTCTAATATCTTATTACATCTTTTATCCAATCTTTCCATAAATTCTATTTCTTCCTCACTTAATCTTATTCTTATCATATTATTTTCTACATCTAAATTTACTATCTCGCATAATTCACTCTCTATATACATCTTATGTCCCTCATTCTTCAATTTTAAATATACTCCAACATTTTTATTTATATCCTCAAATTCTACACTCTTCTCTATTCTTAAATTACTAAAATCATTTCCACTTTTTATACTTATATTCATTTATTTATAATATAAAATTACTATAAATAAATTTATTAAATAAATAACGCATTAATCCTCATCACTATCTTCCTCTTCTTCTCCACTCTCCTCATCACTATCATCTCTTACTTGTGTCTTTACTGCTGTTGCTGATGCTGAAGAACTTACTGTCTCTTCATCTACTGAAATATTACCTCCTAGAAGGAACTTTTCACGAAGAACATTTTTAGATGAAGTATTTGCTTGTCTCTCTTCTACTAGAACTTGTTTCACCTTAATAGTTAGTCCATATTTACCAATTGGTGTTGTTTCTGTCTTCTTTCCTTTTTGTGTTAGTTTGGTGGAATTCTTTGGATGATCACACCATAGCTTACTCACTTGACATAGGAATTTAACTGTATTGCCATATCTTACATATTTCGCAAAATCATTAATATCATCACATTTTACTCTTGATACTCGTGTCACTTGTCCGTCTTTCTTCTCCTTTACTACATACACTACTGGAATGCTCGTCTGATCAAATTTGAATTTACAAAAGCTTTTTGCCGTTTCTGGATCAATCTCCTCACCCTCTTTCGGTTTCGGTAGTTTCACTAGTTGCTGGTAATCTACATAATTATCTGCATATGAACCAAAGATTGCCGTCTTTTCTTGTTCTACATATTCATCCATTGATGATAGAACTGATTTTAGTTGTTGTGCATGTTTCTGTTCCGGATCTAGTGGAACTTTCACAAAACGGCGTTGTTCTTCTGGAACTGCTTTTCCATCTTTATCTTTATCTCCTGGAACACCTCCATATGAAAGTTTAATAAAATCAGTTAGGAAATAACATCCCGTTGGTTGAGAACTATCGGTTTCATAATCATAATTTACATATGAAATGACCTGGTTGCCTGTAAATGCCTTACCCTTGATTTTTCCATCTTTATCAGGGAAACTAGTTTTCTGGATTTTGAAGTTTTCAATCTTGAAATCAGATACTTCTACGTGGGGAATGTTATCAGTGCTTGCCATTGTTATTATTATATACTATTATTATGTTTTTATGTCCATATATTTTTTTTTTCAATTTTTTTTATTAAAAAAAATTGCTTCCTCGGAAGTCAATCTTTTTTTTATTAAAAAAAATTGCACCCTCGGAAAGTCAATTTATGGTTATTTATACTAAAAAATGATTATATTATATAGTTCTATATATAATAAATAAATAATAAATAAATAATAAATAAATAATAAATATTAAATTTCTGGAATGAATACATTATCTTCTGATTCTAGTTTATTCATATTATTGGTTATAGTTTCAAAGGTATTCTTATACAATTGTCCTATATCAGTGGTATATTCGCTATTCTTCAATAAATCATTGTCTATTACCACATTACATAATCCTGTTCCTCCCTTTATACATAATCCCGCCATTATTCTTGATGATACACTCTTCATATAATCTACCTCACCAAATACTGCACTCGTTATTAATTGATCTACTGTCTTCTCAAATGATGCTCTTGAAAATGGATCTGTATCTAATTTATTTATTCCATTTCTATCTATTGATGTTAATGTTCCCATATTCGTCATTAAATCGGCAAATTGGCTCACATGCTGGAAATTAACTCCTGAACCATTACTTATCATAACATTTGTTATATCTCTTATAATTAAGTTTCTTGCCGCTTCTATTCCAAATATTTCAAATGTTGTTATAATATCACTGCAAAATGTTCTATTCATATCTATTCCATTTATCTTTCTTATCGCATTCATATTTATTCCTTCTGTATATATCACATATTCTTCTCTCTTATCTAATGAACCATCCTCATTAAATTCTATCAATCTCTCCTCTGTTGCTGTCTCTCCTTGAACATCGGTTATATTTAACATCCCTTTTAATTTAAATTCATCTATGTATATATCCACAAAATCTATTAATGTATGCGAATTAAAATTCATCATATCAAATCTTATGTGTATTGTCGGCACATCATCATTATCTGTATTCGATAATATCGCCATCTGTGTTATCTTATCTAATACCATCTTCTTCTCTCGTTTCATTGATTTACTGTCTATATATCTCTTCTCCCATGCTAAACATAAATTACTCTTTATATCTAATAATGATACCTCCTTCTTTAATAATTTCTCTTTATCAAATGTTATTCTTAATAACCACGGTAATCCATCTATACTTGAACTACAAGCCGTTTTACTTGATTGACTCATAGGATGGAATACATTATACACATTATCACTCTCCATTATTCCTCCCTTTTCATATGGTTTAGGGTCATAATATATTTCAATATCGTTTCTTATGTCTTTTATCATTGTTAATTTTATATATGATGCTATCTTATTTGCATAATTCTTATTAAATCTATTCTCCTTGTCAAAATATACTATCATCATCGGCTGTTTCGGATTTTTTGATAAAGATAATACTTCACTCAATCTACCAACTCCAAGATTACTACCTCCTTTACCTGCTATACCTGCTGAATGGAAACTATCCATACAACATATTCCATTTCTTATTATAAATGTTTTGTTATCTTCAACTGTTAAATCATAAACATATGTCTTACTTGGTTCTATTTCTTCAATACTTACGATTTTATCCCAATATACATCTGAATTTATTATTCTATTTATTATTTCATAATCTTCTTTATTATCTTTCAAATTATCTTTTATTAATTCTAAATTATATTTACTTATTTTTCCTTTTATATATTTAAGATTGATATTTGGATATATTATGTTATTACTTTCAATATTATTTATATTATCTATATTATTTTTATCAATCGGTAAATAATCATTTACTTGTATTTCATCACCTCTTATTGGAACAATTAAATTATCTTTCATTGTTAAAAATGATTTCCCTTTTGTTGCTATAACTGATTTATTATTTTTAGTTATTACTTTGATAAGTTTATTACTTCCATCTTTATTTATTGGTAAATGTTTAGTAATTGCTGTTATTTGTTTCCATTCTATTTTACCATATTTATCTACTGATTTTATATAATACTCTTTATCTGTAATATCTAGATAATATATTTGTTTCATATTGTTTTCTAAATTATCTCCCATTTCTTTTACTTTATCTTTATTATTTTCTATCATTTCGTCTATTATTTCTCCTATCGGTTTTAATATATCTTTATTATTTTTTGTATCTCTTATCAATATTTCCTCTATCCAATCTAAACTGTTTAACATCATCTGAGTTACTGGTTCTCCTAGACTTTGTGCCGCTATAATTCCCGTCATTTCTCCTGGTTGAATAATTGCTTTATTAAAACTACTTATAATATGTTTTGATACTAATTCATAATGTCCCTTTGTAAATTTATAATTAAATATACATTTCTTTGGTGCTAATAAATCATATAATGCTATTCTAAATGCTGTTTTCGATATCATTTCATCTTTTCTCTTTATACTATTTACATCCTTATTTTCATCTTCTGACATACATATAAGTTGTGTGTTTTCGTGTTTCAATATATTCTCTATAAAATCAATTATATATTTAGGATCATATATAATATCTCCTTTTATTTCTTCATTATTTTTAGCATTATTCACAATTCTCTCAATATTTACTGGAATAAAATATGTTATATCCAACACAATATAATTTAATGTCGCTTTCCTCTGTGTCATTCTTAATTTGTCTCTGTTTTCTATCATCATCTGTAAATATTCCTCGTTTTCCTTCTCACTGTAGTTTTTAACTTTTCCTAATTCTTCCTTCGTTAATTTATATTTCTCCTCCATCTCCTTATTACTAAATTCTAATAGTTTAAATTTGTATTTATGCTGTTTTATTGTATCTACTCCACTATCTCCATATATGAACTGCTGTATTCTATCTACCGCGTTTCTTACCGTTCCATCATATTTTATCATAAAATCTTCTACTGATTTAATCAATTTACGCTGGATATATCCAGATTGTGCTGTATCAACAACATTTAATCCATTAAATAATTGGAAATTAAATGTTTCTGGAACTGTTAAATCATATAGTTTAGGATAATCTTTAACATCTAATTCCTCAATTGATATTATTTCATCTAATACTATATCATTTACTGTTTTATAATCATTAGTTATTATTATTGAATTTTTATCTTTAATTCCATATAATCCAATTCTATTTAATAATATATTAAATTCATCCACTTTATTTTCATTCTCAAAATATATTCTGTTTTCTTTACCATTTTCTTTTATATATCTTTCAACATATTCTCTTACTGTCTCTTCATCTTCTATTATTAATGATTTATTATTATTATCATTATTATCACTATTATTATTATTATCATTATTATTAATATTTGGTAAATATTTAGTAAGAGGCATAAAATCGCCAACTTTAACTTGTTCGGTTAAAGTATTAACGAATTGATTTTCTGTTTCATTCCAAATTAGGAGTGATTTAGATTCTGGAACTTTAACAGATCTGCCAGATTTAGTGGATACTTTATAAATAATTTTATTTGGATCATGTCTAGTGATAGCAGTAATACTACCCCAAGAAACATTACCTTTATGATCGCAAGTTGGAATTTTTATATTATCAGATATTTCTAATAGTTCCATATTAAATGGAGTTTCGTGTTTAATATTATCTTTAGAATTATCTAATTTATTATCAATCCATTCACCAATTTTAGTAATTACTACTTTATTATTTTCAATAATAATAATTTCAGTATCATATGAAACTGATTTAACAGCTTGATCGATAAGACCAGATCTTGAAGTTATACTTTGGAAAATAAATTCTGGTAAATTCAAACCAGAATAAAAGGAATTTTGAATAAATCCTCTAGCTTCTGCACTATCATTATGTTGATGATAATAAGGGAGAGTTCTATTATTATAATTTTTAGGCATACGAGCACCCATAAAATCTTGTTGTCCGACACAAGCCGCCATTTGACACATTTGAAGTGGTTTTCCTTTAGCACCCGAATCAATCATAATTTTAAAGTTATTATTAGCGGGTAGATTTTTCATAATAAGATTAGAGACATCATCACGGATATTATCTAATTTTTGTTTAATAGTATATTCCAAAATAGTTTCATCAGTTAAATCAGGATTATTTTCAGCTTCAGTGATATCATGATTAACTTCTAATTTTTTAGTATTAAATGTTTGATATAATTGTTTTCTAAAATCTTCACTTGTATCTAAATCTTTTATTCCTACTGTAAATCCATAGAATAAATTAAAATTATTCACCATTCTTGTTGTATTGTCCATAAAATTTTTAGCCTCCTCATATCCATATTCATCCCATATTAATTGAACCAGATTTCCCGGTTTTCCTTCTCCTAATGAAGCACCATCTATAATTCCTTCTGTCATTATTCCATTCTTAATATTTATCTTATTTGGAATACTCATATTAATATTTTTTGGTATTATATAACTAAATAACTCCTTCCCTGAATATTCCTTGTTTTTTGTTATCTTCTCTAAATCTAATACACTCGTCGATGTTATTATATTCATCACCGTTCGCCAATCTATCTTTGTAAAATCATAACTCAAATTATACGCTCCTAACATAAATTCTTGCTTCATTCCTACTGATGGAGCCGATGATTGCGGTTTTATTAATTGTAATTTAACATCTGCTATTTCTTCTAATTCTATCTGTGCTTGTATGCTTTGTGGAGCATGCATGTTCATTTCGTCACCATCAAAATCTGCATTATACGGCGTTGTAGCCATAGGATTTAATCTAAAGGTACATAGATTCGGATTATCAATAACTCTAATTTTATGACCCATCATAGATTGTTTGTGTAGTGTAGGTTGTCTGTTAAAAAGGACAAAATCACCATTTATTAAATGTCTTTCAACAATATCACCATATTTTAGTTCTATATTTTTAGTATATCTGATATCATATGGAGAATCTGGATTTGTTGCTTTAATAACAAAGTTCGCACCAGGATATTTATTTCTTCCATTTCTTACTAATTTCTGTAAATATTCAATATTATATGGCGTTGTTATTTCAGGGAATGTCAAATTTTTCGCTACTGCTATCGGAACACCAAGTTCATTTAAACTTAATGTCGGATCAGGCGTGATTACTGTTCGGGCAGAGAAATTAACTCTTTTCGATTCGATATCTTTAACCATGCTATTAAAAATAGTTTAGGTTTAGGGCGATATCTACACATTCTGTCACCAGAATTCGGACTATACCTTAAGCTTTCACCAACATCCATCTAGTCTCTGAATGTCATTCTATAATAAAATTATAGAACTTTCACTGCGGATTGTCTAATTTGTATTTCTACAATTACTAACATCATTTTTACTCTGTTTATTTTTATTATAAACAGCATCTTTTATAGATGTTTTAGTAGATGTTAGTATTTTTAGAGTTTCCCGCAATTTGGATGTTTCGCCCAATATGTTATTTTATCATTAATTATTATATTGGACTAGATTGTTATATTAATAACAACCTCTAATGAGCAAAAATTAGAGTGACCCAACCACTCACAATACCCATAAGATTATTTCTTATTCTGCCTTCTTTTCCCTTTAGTCTGGATGATAAAGATTTTATTGGTATTCCTTTTTGATCTGATTGTGGAAGTTGTAATGATTCATTATCAAAATATACTGCCACATGATATTGTAAATATGAAATATTATCTCCCATATATTTATCATCTGCTTTTGTTTCTTTCTGTTTATGTATTCTGTTATTTGCTTTTAATATATCTGCTAATTTTACTGTTAATGAATCTTCTTTTGTTGATGAACCGCCAAAATCTCCTCTTACTGACGGTCTCATTGGAACTGGAGGAACTGGAAAACATGTTAAAATCAAATCTTCCGGTCTATTGTGTTCAGGATCAAAACCAAGAATTCTAGAATCAGTGTCAGATATATTTTTAAGGATATTATATGCCATTTCGGCGGTTATATTCTGTCTTAATGGTTTTTTGTCATCGATATCAGAAGATTTTTTAGCATCCATAGGTGGTGGATATTCAGCTATAATATTAACAATAGCGGTTTTCTTTTGAATATCTGGAATAATTTTAGCAACAGGAGCACCGCAACCATTATAATGTTTAGAACAGTGAGTGGTGTTTTTAACAAGATTGGATATTTCTTGTAATCTGTTTTTGCCTTTTTTATTAAGAAGTTCCATAACTTCATTTTCTATTTTGGTATGAATTAAAAGTTTAGAACATTTAACACATACACATTTTAATATTTTGATGACATAGTCATAAAAACCCATATGAAACACTGGTTCGGATAAATCCATATGTCCAAAGTGTCCAACACAATAATTAGCTAAAAATCCACAAGCTACACATTGTGCCTTATTCTCTGATACTCCCATATGTGGATCTATTAATCCTCCCATTGATGGTACCGTATTATCATATAAATCGGGTTTTTGAAGTCCTGGATTATCTCTGCCAAATACAGACATATTCTTGACTTCCTTATTTGAGATAATACCAAATTCTATTCTTTCGATTGGAACGGTTTTCTCATTATATCTATTAATGCTTTGCATAGTTTCTATATATAATAATAATACTTTATACTATTTTATTTAAAAATCAATTTTTTTAAATTTCCTTAAAATTAAGCTTATATAAAAATTATTTAAAAAATTTAATAAAATCAATAAAACCAATAAAATCAATAAAAATTGATATATAAACATTTAAGCCATATAATAATAATTATAAGCATATATATGAAAGATAGCAAATTACAGCCTTGGAGTGAGAAATATAGACCATCAAAAATCAATGATGTAATATATCACAAGCGAATAATAAATATATTAGAAAAATACATAATAACGGGAAGACTGCCCCATTTATTATTTTATGGACCACCAGGAACAGGTAAAACATCAAGTATAGTAGCTTTTGCGAAACAATATTATGGAAATGACTTTGACACAATGACAATGATTTTAAATGCGTCAGAAGAGAGAGGAATAGAAACAGTAAGAAACAGAATAAAACAATTTGTAATGACGAGGGGATTTATGGATGAAGAAACGACACCGAAATTTAAATTAGTAATATTAGATGAAATAGATGCGATGACAGATGATGCACAAGCGATATTAAGGAAAATAATAGAAAATTATGTAAAAAATGTCAGATTTTGTTTTATATGTAATTATTTAAAGAAAATAAATCCGGCGATACAATCCAGATGTGTGATATTTAGATTTAATCCGATACCAAAAGATTTAATAAAAGATTATGTAAAAAATATATTAACAAAAGAAAATTTAAATATAGAAGAAAAGGGGATAGATTTGATAATAAATAAATCTCAAGGTGATATGAGAAAACTAATGAATATTTTACAATCAGTTAATATGTGTTATTACAAATATAAAAATATAGATGATAAAAAAATAAGTAATTTATTATCATTGCCAACAGAAGATGATATATATGAATTTATTAAGTATGTAAAAACAGAAAATTTATTATGTAGTTATAATTATTTAAAAAATAAATTAGAAAATAGTAATGTTTCAATAGTAGATTTTATTAATTATATGTATGATATTATTATTGAAAATATTAATAAAAATAATACTTTGTTATTTGAAGAAACAAAACTTATAAATATTATTAAAAATTTTAGTATTATAAATGAAAATATACACTATTCAAATAATGAAAATATAAATATTTATGCCTTTGTTAGCTGTTTTTATATGTAATAATATATCAAAAAAATTGATTTAAATAATATATATTAACTATTATATATATAATGAATAGAAATAAGGTAATACACAAACCAACATATAATAACAAGTTTGCAGGTTTAAATTCAGATAGCGATGAAGATAAAAATGAAGATAAACCAGAAATACTACAAAAACAAGAAATAAAAGTGGAAATGAAACAAGAAATAAAAGAAAATAATGATAATACAGAAAAGAGTGTAGAAGATGATTTTGTAGAAAAATATTATAAGAAGAGTATGCCGAAGAGAAATAATAATAATTATAATAACAGAAGAAAATATGATAATAAAACTAATGAAAGTAGAAATAATGAGAATAGAAATAGTTATTCAAAAGATGAATTTAAGGATGTAATAAGAAAGAGAAGAGAAAGAGTATATTATGATTATGATTACAAACATCCGACAGAAAATATAATAGAAGAGGAACTATTAAATAGTTTTAGGATGCTAGTTCATCATGTTGATGATAAAAGCTGGGATTATAATAGTTATCATAAAATATATGAGATGAGAAAATGGGGAGATGTGGCTAAACTATTTAATAGTATGATGAGGAGCGAGAATTATAATTATAGAGATTATGATTTGTTTGTGATGAAGAATGATATATCACCGATGTGGGAGGATAGTGAGAATAGGAATGGATCATTTTGTTCAGTGAGGATAGATGATATGGAGGAGGCATTTAGAGTGTTATATAAATTGGTGATAATGGCGTGTAATAACAGTTTAATAAGTTATAGTAGTGATACATGGGATATGATAAATGGATTATCATTTTCGCCGAAACAGGTAGAAATAAATAAAGATGGAGAAGTGAGTAAGGTGTTATGTGTTATAATTAAAGTATGGTTTAAGAAGAATTACACACATAATTATGTAATAGAGAAATTTTTAACAAAAGATGCATTTAATTTACTAAATAAATATTCAGTAAAAATGAGAGCTATTAGACCAGAATTTTAATTTTAATTATTATTAAAGATTATTTTTTATTAATTATATTTTTTATTAATCATACTTTTTTATTAATCAGACTTTTTTATTAATCAGAATCAGAATATTCTGAAAGATTATCAGAATTATCATTATCATTATCATTATTAAGTTGATTAAAATGAGAAGGATCGATATTAGTGATAAGAATTTTGAGAGTAGCGAATTTGTTAAGAGGTTCATTATCATTATTATCATTATTATCATTATCATTATTATCGTTGATATTATCAGAATTATCGGAATCGTGGTTAATAATTTTAGTATTTTTGATTATTTTTTTAGATTTATCATTAAAATTATAAATTTGATATATAATTTTAAGTATTTCATTATTTTTGAGGAAAAGTCTGATATCATTAGAACATGTGGAACAGTTAGAATATTGAGTGATATCAGAAATTTGGTAATAATTTTTGAAAGGTTTAATATTTTCGGTCATAGGTTGAATTTTAACATTATCGGAAGTGTCAGAATTATTTGAGAAATTAATAGTGACTTGAGAATTATTATCGCCTATACATTCGGTAATAAATTCATTATCAGAACAAGTGAAAGAGATGTAGGGAGATATTTTTTCCATATCTTTTAAATATTTATTAAATTTGACACTATCCCTATTAGTGATTTTGTAATCATATTTTAAATCTTTATTAAAAGATTTAACATTATCGATGGCATTAAGATTAAGTTTTAAATTTTTGGTATTAATATTATTTTTAAGAACTTTAATATTAAGGATATTAGGATTTTTTTCTAGAATGAAGAGAGAAATTAGATCAGCATTAGAAGTGAAAGCGAGTAAATTAAGTAGATTTTCGAAATTGACATTAATATAATATTTATCTTTAGAATGATTATAAACGAAATTATTAATATATTTTTTATGAATAGTGAGAGTAGCATAAGAAGTTTTATTATCAGCGACACATTGAATAATAATACCTTTATCAATGTCAAAAATCCAGGGTGTTTCATTAACAATTTTGGAAAATGTTTTTAGAATATTAATAAATGTAGTAATATCATTAATATCAAATGAAATTATAGATTTGTTATTAGATTTCATTATTATAGTATATATTTAAGTATATAATATAATTTTATCAATTTTTTTTAACTAAAAATTAATAAAATAAAACAAAAAATTAATCAGAGTTACTATCATTATCTTTATTACTAATTTTAACATTTTCAGCAGGAATTGGAGATAAAGCAATGGTTATTTTACCGAGAGTAGCAACAGTATAATTAATAGTTAATGCAAAATCATTTTTCATATAAATTTCGATATCAGTACATAAATTAGAACATTTAGTAAATAAAACAATATTTTTTAATTCATATATACCTTGAGTTATTTTATTTTTAGTATTTGGATCTACCTTAATATTTATTCCCCCTTCTTCTGATTTATAAACAGTTTTTCTTTCGGCATAATCTCCATCACATTTAAATCTGACAGCATCTTTAGTACAAATAATTTCGACATATTCAGCAATATTACTCATTTCACGACATAATCTATGAAATTCGCCACTTTGCATGGTGATACATACATCATAATCTAATTTAATATTTTTTTTAAGTTGTTGATCTAAATCCATAAGTTTTAATTTATAGATAGTTTTACTTTTTTTATCTTGATTTTCGATTTCCATAATTAAATTTTGTCTATCATTTTCTTCGACATACATAGATAAGATATCATCTTTATCGACAGATTTAAGTAATTTATATAATTTTTCTAAACTGATACCGAGAGGTAATTTATCATATTTACAATAATATTCATCAAATTGTTTGCCATCAAGAGCTACTTTAATATAAATTGTTCTACTACTATCAGCAGTAGCAATTTCTAAACCATAAAAATCATCATGTTTAGAATCAGAATTATTTTTATTATCATTATTTAAATTAAAATTATATTGATTATTATCATTATTATTAGATTTAGAAAAAACCCAAATAGTTTCGGTTAAAACATTAGAAAGTACTTCGGTAAGAGTTTTAAACGGGACTACATGGATAGTTCGTAATAAAAAAATTTTTTTATTTGAACTCATTTTAATAAATAATAATTTATAGCTTTTATATTTTTAAATAAAAATATAAATAATTAAATAAAATATATAAATAATATATATATGACATTTAAATTAGTTAATCCGAGTATTAGTAATCAAGAATTTACATCAAAAAGAAGTAAAGCAAATAAAGCTGCAGGTGAAATTTGGAATAAGTTCAGCAAAAATATAAGCAACTATACTCCTAGATTCTTTTTCACTTTACAAAATACCGATGATAACTCACTCCATCATTTTAAAGTTAATGAAAAACTTCATAAAGATGAAGTTAAATTAATGATTTCTAAAATTAAAGTTTCTACTTCTGATAAAGATTTATTATCTCAAATTCAATCTGGTGGTAAATCTTATGTTTCAGATGATGATAGTTCATCATCATCATCAAGTGATGATTTTAGATATTCATTTACAACATTAAATAATTCACCGATGGTATTAAATTACTGGCCTAATATTTATGGAGTGCCGAATGTATTTTTACCATCATTTGTTAGCACTTTTACTCCTATGGTAAGAATTAATATTCCTGTTTCAACTCATCTTGTTATTTCATAATAATATAAAATATAAAATATAAAAAATTATAAATATACAAATTATTTATTTTTTAGCTTTTTCGAAAGTTCTTTTAAGAGCTACTCTAACCTTTGGTTCTCTTTTTTGATCCATTTTTTCTAGAATTTCTTCGATAGTTTTTTCGTCTTTAATTTTTTCGCCGATAGCTTCTTTAATAATTTCTGGTTTTAAAGAACCTTTAGATTCATATTGATTAATACGGAGAATACCGCCAGTAATATTAATTTTATTTTCACCTAATCTTTCAAGATGCTTTTTAATTTCTTCTTCTGCTTCTGTTTTTTTTATTTTGTATTTTTTACTTTCTTCTGCTAATTCCTTTATTTTATCATCTGCTTCTACATACGATTTAACAGCTTTCACAAATTCTTCCTGAAATTCATATTCCTCTTCACTTCCCATTTCACTACCCTCGTCGCTCGTCTCATTATCTATATATTTTACTTCATTTTTATCTTTATTATCTGTTTTATCTGATTTATTTTTATTATCAGTTTTATCAGTTTTATCTGATTTATCAGTTTTATCGTGTTTATTAGTATTAAAAGATTTATTATTATTATCAGATTTAGATTTATTAATAGATGAAGATTTTATTGGAGTTTTAAGAGATGAATATATGGAAGAATCTGAATCTGAATCAGAATCGGAGATATCTTTAGCATATTTTTTTTTAAGTTTTTTGCGAATCATACTTTGATTATCATCTGGATTAAGGAATAGGACATCATTAATATTTTTGTCGAGGTCATTTTTAATTTTTTTAAAGTCGGACATAAATAATAGTATATAAATATATATATTTAAATTATCAATTTTTTTTAAGAAAATGAATTTCTGAATGATTAATTGACAGAGAATTAACTAGAATAAAATTAAATATAATGATAATAGACGGAGAAAATATTTTATGAATTATATTATTATGATTATAATCTAAAACATAAACTTGATTAATAGAATTATCATCAAATAATGAAGATATTTTATCTTTTTCAGTATTATCAAAATAGAAATTTAATTTATTATCATCATTAAGATTAAATTTAGAAGTGATATATTTAAATTCGATAATATATTCATAAAATAGTTCCATAATAGAGTTAGTGGTATTATTATCGTCAATATTATGGAAAAATGAAATATGTTTATTATATTTATTATTATAATAACAAGTAAAAATATTTAGTAAATTAAAATAATAATTATGTGATTTATTAATATTTTCTTCAGTATCACTATTATCATTATCTTCATCATCGTCTTCATTATCATATTGAATTTTAGAATGATGAGAGTGATGATTAAGTTTAAGTAATTTTTTTTCATATTTATCGAGATATGCTTCTTCTTTGAATTCGTTATAATAATCTTCATCATTTTCTTCATTTTTAGTATCATATGTGGTATTACATATTTCAATCGCCTTTTTTAATGAATATAATTTATCTTTTTTATCTTTTTTATCTTTTTTATCTTTTTTATCTTGATTATTATCATTATTAATAATATCGATAATTTCGTCAAGATTATTAGATATAAAATCGTCAAAATTGGTGGAAGACATAGAAAGAATAGATAATAATATAAATATATTATTATATAATAGAAAAATCAAATTTTTTAAATTTTTGAATTTTTAAACTTTAATTAAGACAACCTCTTTGAGAAGCATAGATATCTGGCATAATAGAAGAATTAAGGAAAGGAGCGACAACAGTTTTCGGGTTAGGTGGTTCAGCTCTGATATCATAGGTGCTATTTCTTTTAGATCCTAGAGTAGAACTGACAGGGATACTGCGGAGAACAGGAATTAAATTAGGATTATCAACAGCTACAGGATTATCGAGAATTTGGAAACCGGCAGCGAGAGATTGGTCTGTTTTGGAATTATTAGGAAGATAGTTTTTATTATCGAAAAGTTGCATAACTTTATCTTGTTGAGTTTGAGCGTTATTTTTGAAAGCAGAAGTATCAGGAGAGGCATAATTATTATCAGAAGGTTCTGACATACCTTTGAAATTGGAATTATTTCTATCAGAAGCATCAGTAAAAACATTAGATTCATTGTAAAGTTTGTCTAATTCATCTTTAGCAGATTTACCTGCCATACCATTAAAATCAACACGGAAATCAGAATCATAACTTACTTTTCTATAACCATTTGAAGAATTGACACTTTTAACTCTATCTTTGAATAATTTAGCTTCTTCAGTAGAACTAGCATTTCTAGAACCCATATTAACTTCTCTAATTAATTCTTCTAATTGTTGGTCATCACTATTTTGATTTCTTTCACCATTAACACCTGCAGAAAGAGGATTTACCCATCTACTATTAACATTTTCGGCACTTTGGACATCTTCAGAGGAGATAAGATTATCGAGATCGTCGTCGGAGTTAGATTTTTGGTTTTTATTTATATCTGACATAATTTTGTTAGATGTTTCTTGATTTTCTTTGATAGAATTTTCGGTTTCATTATTTTTGTTGGTTAGAGCTCTTTTTTTGGATTCTTCGAGAGTGTCAGTGGTGAAGTGTTGGACAGATGAATTATTATTTAAATAAATGAGGACAACTAAACCAATCAATAATAGTATTAAAAGAATTTTAATATCTTTAGTCATAATTATATAATATTCTATATATAAAATTTTTATTGTAAAAAAAAATTATATATATATTTATATATAAAATGTTAAATTCTAGAAAATATGAGGATACATTATCAAATATTAGTTTATCATCCGAAAACAAACTTTTTTCGGAATTATTACCAAATAATAAATTAAATTTATATAGAAATAATTATAATTTGAAGGGTGGAGGACAAAAACAAACAATTGATTGTTTAAATGCTTTTAATAACAGAAATGTTGAATTAGCATTATATATTCTTAATAATAGCAATTGTGATTGTTGTATTCAAGATAAAAATGGTAATACTGTATTGCACCATTTAGCAATGTGTTCAAATCAGAATTGTTTAAATACCTTACAACATGTATTAAGACAATCGTCTAATAAAAATAAATTTATAGATAAACAAAATAATGAAGGACAGACAGCAATGTTATTATGTGTATTAAATAATAATTTTCAAATGGCTTATATTCTTGAAAAATCAGGTGCAAATAAAAAAATTAAAGATAACAATGGTAATTATATTGAATGTGATGAACCAGAAGAAATTAAAGAATCTGAAAGTGAAATAAATGAAATTGAACAAAGTATTATTTTAAGTGATTTATTATCTGATAAACCATCACCTGTTAATAATACTAATATTTTTATAATTGAACCCCATGATATTGGCAATACTAATAATATTTCTGAATTAAGTACATCCTCTTTGCCAATTACATTATCAACATTAACTGATAAATCAAAAAAAAATAATTTATTAAGTTTAGATTTATCAACAGATGATTTTATTAATAGTTTAAGTGAAAGATATAATACTGATAAAAGTATTACATCAAAATCTATAACTGATAAAGATACTGATACTGATACTGTTTCATATATTGATTCAAAAATTGATTCAAAAATTGATTCAAAAAGAAAAATGAATGATTTTGAAATATTATCAAGTGTAGACACAGAAAAAATGATTGCAGATATTGAAAGAAGAGCATTAGAAAAAAGTAAATCACATCCTATTTATGAAACATCCGATACTTCAAAAGATAGTTATTTAGAAAGAATGACCTCTAAAATTGATGAAAAAATAAAAAGTGATGATGTTTTATCTTTAATAGATGATAAAATAGATGATAAATTAGATGATAAAAAAGGACAAAGTGAAACATCAATCGATACGGATAAATTAATAAAGGCGATAGAGGGAAAGAGTAGAGACAGTGTAATAATGGCAGGTGGAAGTTCGAAGACAAAATCGAAGAAAAAGTCAAGTAAGAAGATTAGAAAGTTGAGAGATGAATATACAGAATCAGAAAACAATATAACAAATAATTATTTAGCGAGATTAGTTAGATCGAAGAAAGATGAATTTCATGAGCAAGTTTTACAAATGATAAAAGATATATTAAAAGAAGGTAAATTTTACAGAGGATCTGAACAGATAGAAGATAGTGAAAGAAATGCGTTATTAATAAAGAGATATTTATATAGATATTTATCAGAAAAGAATCCAGAATTAAGTGGTATGGACAAGATATTAAATATAAAGAATATGACGGAAGACGAATTAATAAAATTAGTAAAAAATATTCCTGATTTAGATGATTTAGAAAAACAAATACAAAAACATTTAATAGAAAAATCAAAAAAAAGTGAAAGTAAAAGTGAAAGTGAAAGTGAAAGTAAAAGTGAAACAGAAAGTGATACAGAAAGTGAAAGTGATAAAAAGAAAAAAAATAAAAAAAAGAAATAAAAAAATTATAAGATAAGAATATATAAATGGAAGAAGTGAAGAAGAAAAAAAATATAGTATTTAAATTATTAGATAAATTCAAATCACAGTTAGTGGACGATGAGATAAAAATGGAAATAAACAATACAATATTAAAACCATTATATAATGATATATATGATAGAATATTTCCACATTACATAACATTATTAGTATTATTTATAGTAATAATATTATTATTATTAATATTGATATTAATTAATATTATTAGAAAAAATTAAATATAATTATAATTTATATTATGTTGAATAACTTAAATTTATTAAAATATTCCAAACATATTATTGTTTTAATTATTGTTTTTGTTATATTAAAATTTTCGATTGGTATATCATTATATGAAAGTTTATTATTATCATCTATAGTTGCCGTTTCTTTGTTAATTATTGAAAATTTATTATTAATTGATATTTTATCAAATGAAGATTGTAATAAGTGTTCTGTTAATAATGTCGTATCTACTGAAAATATAGAAATTAAAGAAAATAAAGAAAATAAAGAAATTAAAGAAAATTTTATAGATGATGTCCTATCTATTGCTAAAAATGCTTTAAATGAAAAAAATGAAAAACACGATGAAAATACTATTAAACCACAACAATTAAAAGATTCTGATGAATTTGAATATAAATGTGTTCGTGTTAAAAGAAAAGAAGGATTTCAAAATTTAAATAATGATGATGAACTTAATAAACCCATTGATTATAATATGGAAAATATGGATAATATGGAAAATATGGGAAATATGGCAAATATGGAAAATATAAATGTTGAACAAGAAAAAAATAATAATCAAAATAATAATCAAAATAATAAAGCAGAAATAGACGATGAATATTTAAAATTTCAATTAGACGGGAGACAACAAGAAGAAAATGAGAAAGCAAAAGAAATAAATATGGCGAGACGAGAAATGGCTAATAAAGAATTAGTAGACACATATGAAAAAAATGCGAAAAAACATTATGAAAATATATTATCGAGATCGAGTAATTCGATAACAGCAGAAGAGGCGAAGGATAGTGAATTAAAATACAGTGATTATAATTATATAGCACCATTAAATAAGGGGATGACGGATAGGAAACACACATTTGTGAGTCCGAATAATTGGTATCCGATACCGCCATATCCGCCAGTTTGTGTAACAAATAAAAGATGTGCAACAACGCCGATAGTGGTATCAAATTTAAATAAAGACAGTATGAATTTTGCTGATTTAGAAGATTATAATTTAAGTAGAAGATTTACGGGGAATATGAATATAAATGTGGATTATGTTAAAAATGTATTAAACAATGATACAAGTGAATAGAAATAGAAATAAAATTACAAATTTTTAATACAAAATTCAATATTATATATAATATTCATAATTTTAGTGGAATAGATACAATTAAAGATTTTGTAATATAAATAATATTTGCTTAAATTTAAAGCTTTATGATAATTATTATCAATATATTTGATATAATAAATTATGAATAATATTCTAATATTATTATAATGAATATTGTTTATAGTTAGATTTTTGTTAAATGTAATATAATGTGTATTAAGATACATTATAATATATAATATAATAAGTTTAAAATTAAATACTTTTTTCAATTTTTATTGTATAAGAATGTTAGAATTCAAGACTGTTTTTATAATAGTTTTATTAATAGCAATAATTTATTTAATAATAAAGTTATATTCATATAATACGGCTATTTTAGAAAATTCTAAAAAAATAATAATTAAAAATATAGAAGAACATTATGAAGATTATAATGATAGATTGGATTCATTAGAAGAAACTATTAATAATAAATTTGAAGATTATTCAAAAAAATTAGAAGATATCCAATCTTACCAAAATAAATTATTTGAAATTAATAAAATGAGTGATCAAAAAGTTGTTAGAAAATTTGATATTTATGACGAAAATTTAATTAATGATGATAATAATAATATTTTTAATTCTATTGATAATAATAATAATGATAATAATAATAATAATGATAATAATAATAATGATAATAATAATAATGATAATAATAATAAAAAAAATGTTTTTGTTAAAATTAATAATGATTTATTTATGAGTCCAAATAATTTAAGTGATAATTCATCTAAAACAACTTCAATAATAGATGATAATAAAGCAATAAAAGAAACAGAAACAAAAACAGAAACATCAAGTATTATATATGAATTTAGAGATAATAGTAGTAGTAGTGAAAAAAAAAATAAAAAAAATGAAAAAGTGATAATATTAGAAAATGATGATTAAAATATAATTATAAATATAAATAAAAAAAAATAAAAATATAATATATATAAATGGATAACTTTTATAAAAACTGTCCTCCAAAAATGAATGATGCTAGATTCCTCACTAACTATAAAACATCTACTAGTTATAATGAATTAATTAAATATGCAAATAATATAACAAGAGATGATGATTATAGATTATTTTTACAAACAAATGCAAATCAAATAATGGATAATGAGTGGGTAAAATTAAGAAATGATGATTCGTGTTGGAATAATGCATGTATTCATTCATATCCTTTAAGAATGGATCCAAAAGATTTTGTTAAAGAAAGAGAAAACTTTAATAAATTATTTAAAGATAATGAATTACAAGGTGATGTAAAATGTAATTCATATGCTGATTATAGAATGAGTGAAACACCATTACAAAAATATAAAGTGCCGAAATGTGGAAATGGTAATTGTTAAATAGTGTAATACATAATTTATTTTTTATAAATTTATATAAAAAATAAAAAATCTTTGATAGTTATATGATGGATAGAAAACCACAACAACAATTTAAATTTGGTTCGTCAAAAAATTTTTATAAAAATTATATTGGAGAAGAAAAACAAGATTCATCTTTTATAGAATCACTTTATAATGATTTTAAAAATAAAAATTTTGATGAATTAGAACAAAAAATAAATTCAGGCGAAATTCTTAATCATAAAATTCCAAATGGCGAAACGCTTATTCATGCTGTTATTAATAATCCAGAACTTTCTGAAAGTCAAATTTTAAATATTATTAAATTATTAGAAACTAAAAATGTTTCAATTCATACATTTAATGAACTTAACCAAACAGCACTTCATTTTGCTACTAAAAATGGTTTTTTTCTAATTACTAAATATTTAATTGATAGAGGGGCAGATAAATCAGTAGTTGATAATAATGGATACACGCCTCTTCATTATATAATGAATAATTTAATACAAAAATGTTCAGAAGATGTTTTATTTGACAGTAATAATAAATATAAAAAGTTAAATAATAATTTATCGGAATATCAAGATAATATTAACAAAAAAATATATTTAAATTTATTTGAATTATTAAATAAAGAAAAAAAAACATCAAATAAAAAATTTAATAATTTAGTATATCCTTTTATTCAAAATTTTATAAAAAATGTAAAAATAACTAAAGCTAATGAAATAGTAAAATTCTTAAATGATGAAAAAACCAAATTATTAACTCTTATTAATTCCAAATTATCTGATCCTAATTTAGAAAATATCGTTCTTATGGAAATTATTAAAATTAAAGACTTATTATTAACTAAATTTTATAATGATTATGAAATTGACGATGTTACTGTAGAAAAAATAAATAATATTAAATATGATATTAATACTGAATTATTATCTTCACAAGATTCTATTTTTCAAGAATATGACAAATTTAATTCTTTTATTGATTCATTTATTAAATTAAAATTAGATGATCTAAATAAATTTTATCAAAATTATATGGATATAACTATTTATGATCTAATAAATAATTTTGATTCTAATATTGATTTTAAAAAATATATTATTAAAAATAAAAGTTATTTATTAGATTCAATAACTAAAAATAAATTAATAGATTTATCTGGTAATATTATTTCAAACTTTAAATATCTGCAAAACACTGACAGTAATTCTTTTATTGATATTTATTTTCCGAAAATAACTAATTATCCTTATTTTGGATCATCAACACCCGATGATAAATTTAATCACTATTTATTACATTTTTATTATAAATATTATTCATTATTAGAAAAATCTAATGATATTAAAGTTTTTTTAGAAAATTATAATATTCCTCATAAAATAGATACAAGTAATAATGATGATATTGAATATATTAATGGATTTGATTTATATAAATCTGTTATTTTATTAGATGATTTTGTTAATTTATTACAAACATTATATAATATCCCAAATTTAGATATTAAAAAGCAAATTATTACAATTTTACACAAATTATTCTCTATTTCATCTAATAATAATAAAAATAGCAATATAAGATTAATTTTTGATAATCCGCAATTTAATAATATTCATATTTATAATTTATCTCAAAATTATGAAAAATTATATGAAGTTATTGATTCATTTATTAACTTAATAAAAATTATTTATAATGATAAAGAAAATAAAATAAACTTTTCATCTACTTTAATTCAAGATATTTCTATTATAGAATTATTTAATGATTACCAAATAAATTTAGTATTTGATGATTTAGAAAAAGAATTAGAAGATATAGTTTCAAAATATGATTTAGAACAAAATTATAAAAAATTTATATTAATTACAAAAGAAAATTTCATTATAAATACAGATATTACATTAATTAAAGGTAAAATATCATATTTATTTGGTATTATTAATATTCTTAATAGTTATTGTTTAAAATATTTAAATGATGAATATGAAAATGATTTATTAACAAAAAATATTCATAATTTAGATATAATTATTTATGATACAACCACACAAACATTTAATAATATTAATCAATCATTAAAATATGCTATGAATTATTATTTAGATAATTATAATCTATTATTAAATTTAGATAATTATCCTCGTATATTTGTTAAAAATTTAATTTTAATAACTAAAAATATAATAACTCTCATAAATAATGAAAATTATGTTCAACAAAAAAATTTAGATAAATTATTTGATTATTCCATTATTGGTATTAATTATTTAGATATTATCGATCTTAATAATAATAATAAAAATTATACTATTGTAAATAAAAACGATTTATTTGTAAAATCTATTAATAATCTAAAAAATTTATTCAATATGAACGAATATCTGTCTTTTGATAAATTATTTAAATTAAAAAAAAATATTTTAAAATATATTAATGATTCCACTGAATTAAATACTAAAATTATTAAAGACTTGAGTTCCGATGATAATGTAAATGAAAAATTATCTTGTATTTATTATATATGTTTTGTTTCTTTATTATTAAAAATTGATCAAATTATAAATATTATCATTTCTAAATATGGAGAATTTAATATTTTAGATGATATTACTAATATTCTTAATGTCAATCAAAATAAAGATATATTATCTAATCCACTATATTATAACGATTTTATTATTAATACAAAATTATTACTTAAATTATTAACAAAATTACAAATAATTATTAATCTAATTAAAATTAATATACCACAATCTAATTCTTATGAATTAACTAATTATATTTATTCTTCTAATAATATTGCTTTTATTTTAAGTATTAATAATGAAGTTTTGTCTAAGAATATATCAGAATATGAAAATTATTTGAAAGAATTAATAAGAAATTATGATAATTTAAAAATGACAACTGAATCCGATATATATATAAGTAATTTAGAAAATTATATAAATAGTCTTAGACAATATTATAATTTTTTAATTACTTTAACTATTAGTATAAATGGAAAATATTATGTATTAGAAAATTATAAAAATATTATTGAATCTAATGAAATTATACCATCTGAAATTTATAATAGGTTAATTGGTTTAAATATTGATTTTAATTTAGATCAAAATATATTATATTTTAGTAATAGACAACAAAAATTTATAAATAATTATAAAAAATTTGGAGATTTATTATTTATAAATTTAGATAATGAAAAATTATATAATTATGGATTATTATTGAATGAAATATTTTTACATGTTGACTCTGATGACATAATTAATATTGAATTTTTAGAATCAACTATAAAATATTTAATTGATAATGGTATTCATAATATACCTGATAATATTTTGATTGATTACAAAAATTTAATTAAAAATTATGATATTGATAATATTCTATATTATAATAATGCAAATATATTAACAATAATAAATCCGGATGATTTAAATTATAAATCAATTAAAATTTCAGAATTTATTAAAAAAATTGAAAAATGTGAAAAATATCTAAAAGAGATAGAAAAAATTGAAAATCAAATTAACCCTATTAAAACAAAAATTGATAATTTTCTTATAAAAATAAAAAATAATTCATTATATATTAATTTTATAAAACCAGATACTTTATATGATTATTATGTTATTTTATTTATTCTAAAAAATAATAATAATAATTTTTTTAATTTATTAATTCAAAATTATGATTTATATGTGCAAGAAATACAAGATCTATATGATGAATTAATGAATAATATTCATGAGTATTATAGATATCTTGTTAAAATATGTAGTATTATTTTATTACAAGAATTAAATATTTTTGATTATAATATTTCTTTTATTATGTCCTTTATAATACCACAAATTAATGACAAATTAATGATTAAATCATTTTTAAATATTTATGTCAATTTTATTACTAATTTAACTAATACAAATAATAATCCTGTTCCTGATAATGAATATATATATATAATAGATGATTTAAATAATAATTCTTTTTTAGTTCAAGATATAAATGATTATGGAAAATATTTTGATATTCTTATATTATATTATGTTCAATCAAAAATAGGAGGTTTTATAGTTGATTATCAAGATCAATATGATAATATATTATTTAATTATCTAGATGATGGTAGAGTTAATTTTAATAATTATATTAAATATTATAATAATACAATTGATAAATATGTTGATTTATTGTATTCAAATTATTTAATTTTAACTACTATTCGTCGAAATAATGGTAATATTTTTAATATAGAAAATTCAAATCCAAAAATTAATATAACTCAAATTAATTTTGATGATATGGAATTAAAAAAAATATCATCTATAAATTTACCTGATTATAATAAAGATGTTATTTTTATAACTAATAATTATGTTGATTTATTTGTAAATATTAATAAACAAGCACATTATACTGATTATAATAATAAATTATCTGGTATTTATTCCATACTTGATAATATTAATGAAAAAACCATTAATATAACTAATACTATTGATAACAATAATTCAAATATTTTTTATTCAAATTTGTTAAGAAATATAAATTTATCATCGAGAATTATAGGTGTAGATCCTGTTACTGTTATGATTAATAGATTGCCATTTTATCGTACTTTATTCTACAACGCATTAAATGGAGATCAAGATGCTATTCGAGAAATTGATAATTTAGATTTAAATACAAGAATAAATATATTATCAGTTTCTTTTTTTATTCCAATAGAAAATTTATCATTAATTGCTATTTTAATAGTAGTATCAAGAAATATCGATAATATGTTTATAAATGCACAACCATATGCAGGAATAGGACCAATCCAAATGAATAATTATATGTATAATATTGCCAATAATATATTAAATAATGATGATGCATTATTAATAATTTCAAATGCTTTACACAGACATAATAATCCTGTAGCAGGAATAAATCCACTAGGTTTTGAACCGGCAGTATCATTTAGACAAATTATGAATGGAGGAGTTAATTTATATAATAATGCAGTAGGTAGAATAAATGCAAGGATAAATGGAGCAATGATAGATAATATTATTCCTATTAGACATTTGATACTACATGAATTTGAATTAATATTAAATTATGTATTAATAAATAGAAATTGCAATTTTACAGATGGATATAATAATAAAACAATAAAATATGTAGCACCCGAAAATAGAAATATTATAAGTAAAAATTCATTAATATATTATTTTACGGTATTTATATTAAATATATTTAATGATATAAAAGATCATTATAAAGAAATAACGAAGAGAGATTTTGATATAGAATTTTCAAAATATTATCCAATATTAAAACAAAATGTATTAGATACACTTAAAAATAATATAGATACACATAATATTTTAAGCAATTTAAGACCAATCGAACGTCAATTAATAAATTTAAATAATAATGTTAATATCAATATAAATCATCCAATAGGAAACAGAAATTTAACACGAAATCAAAATAATGAAAATATAAGAATTATAACATTTATGATGAGAATATTTATAAGAGTACATGAAGAAATATATAAATTTATAAAAATAATGTTTAATGAGAGTATTAATCCAGAATATATTAGACAATTACAAGTAAAAACAGTGACAGAAACATTTAAAATAGATAAAATAAATATAATAGATAATCCAAGAAATTATGCGAGAATAGAATTTATAAATAAAAATATAGTAGATGAAAAAATAATAGAATTAATAAACAATAAATATAAAAAAGAAGAAAATGATAAAATAATTGAAGATATAAATATAAATAAAAAGTTATTAGAAGTATTTTCAATAAAATTTGAATTAAATAAAAATAATAAATTAATAAAAATAAGTAAAGATGATAAAAGAAATGTGAGTGGTCATATATTAAAATTACCAAAAAATATTATAGATACTTCAATATTATTAGAATTGAAAAATAATGAAGATTATAATTTAAGTAAAATAAATATAATAAATAGTTATATAAAAGAGGTATTAGAAACATTAAAAATAGATAAAAAATATATAAAATATAATATAGAAAATGGAATAATAAAAATGACATCAAATCAAGAAAAAATAATAAATATACTAATGAATTTAAAGTATTTATATGAATTAGATTATGATAAAAATATGCAAATTATTATAAAAAAACAAAAAGAAATATATACTAATTTTAGAATTGGATTTAGTGAAATAAAATATGAAAAAACAATAAAAAATATAATAGAAAGTTTATTTGAAGAATTAAAAGGATTAATGAATAAAAATAATGAAGTTATAAAGAAAATAAATAATTATTTATCAATAAAATATGTAAATGGATTATACAATTATTATAATAATAATAGACAATTATTAACAAATTATATGCTAAATAATATAATATTGTATGATATAGATAAATTAAAATCTATTAGAGAGTTTATAAAACCAGAAGATTATTTAATAAAATTACAAGATTATAATTATAATATAATATATATAATAAATTCAAATTTTGAATATGATATAAAAACTGTAAATAATATAATAAATAATAATATTTTAGTATTCAATAAAGAAACACATTTACAAAAAATTAATAATGACAATATGATTAAAAATAAAGATACAGCTAAATATTATATAGGAAAAGTTGATAGAATATATGATAGAATATATGATGTAAATGATAAAAATATTATAATAAGCGAATATTTAAATGATAAAATAAATGAACAAACAGTAGATAAATATGGAAAATATATAATAACACAAAATTATAATTTTGATAAAGAAGAAAATTATCCATATAATATATTAACAAAACAAATATTAAATATTCTAGTATTGGAAAATATCGATTATATAATGAAAAATATATTTAATACAACTGAAAATAAACAAAAAATATATAATTTAGACAGTGAAAAAGATAAAATAACAGATGAAAAAAAGAAAAATATATTTATGTCATTAATACAAAATATAAAAGAAGATGATAAAATAATGACAGATATAATAATAAAAAAATTAAATGAATATTTTAAAATAAATTTACAAATAGAAAAATTGAATGATGTAAATAAGATAATAAAATTATTTGTTAATAATATTTTAAAATTAGATATTATCAAAAATCCAACACTTGTTTTAAATATGAGTAGTATAGATAAATTACTAACCGAAAATATACAATTAGGAAGAGAAAAATTAGAAGATATTATGAATAATATTACAGAAAATATTGATTTTAATAATTTAATGGAAATATATGATTTTGATAATGAAGATAATGAAGATAAAATAAAATCAAAGAAAGTTATAAATGATAAATGTTATACAGAAAATATATTTGATATAATGGAAAAAATTAAATTTGACTTTAGAACAACAGATAAAAATGGAGATACAATAATACACAAATTAATATCACAATATAATATTTATGCTATTAGAAAATTAATAGATGATAGTAGCAAAAAAGAAATAAATATAACATCATATAAAAATATAAATGGTGAAACGGCAGAAGAATATTTATTTAAAATGATAGAAATAATAAGAAAAGAATATAATTTAGAAGATATGAAATTATTAATAAAAACAAATTTAGAAAACAATGTAAAACAAATAAACAGTGATAAAATGTATGAAAGATATAAATATGATGATATGAATGTAATAACAGAAATAGTTATAAATTGTTTATATATGTTAAATGAATATTTATGGTTTAATATGGATTATAATAATAAAACAAAATGGAAAAATTCAGATAAGAAAAAATTATTAATAATGGTAGGAAATAAATATAAAGAAAAATTAATGATATTTGAATTAAATAATGAAGAAATGATAAAAAATATATTAATGGATAAAAGCATATATAAAACATTAAAAAAGAAAGAAAATAAGTTAGAAAAAGATATTGAAGAATTTAATGAAGAATTAAAAGAACTTGAAAAAGAAAAATTGGAAAGTAAAGAAGAAAGAGAAAAGAAAATATTAGATAAAAAAATAGAAAAGATACAAGAAAATATAAATAGTAGAGTTCCAATTTTAAAAAGAATAAAAGAAAAATTGAAAGTAGATGAAAATACAAAAATAAAAGAAATATTAGATAGTATAAAAGCAAATATTAATAAAGATTTAATTGAAGATGAAATAAATTATGATAAATATGAACAAATAGTTAAAAAAGTGATATTATATATGGATAAAATAATAATAAAATTAAATAGTGAAGAAATAATTAATAATAAAATATGTAAAATTAATACAGATATTATAAATATTAGTATAAATGATGAAAATATTGAATTATTAGATAAATATTATAGAGTAATGGAAATTATATATAATGATTTCAATGATTTAGAGAAAAAAGAAAATACTAATAATTATGTTTTCGATAATATATTAAAAATTTTAAAAATAAATAGTTTTTCTATTATCGGAAAAAAAATATATCAAGAAATTATTAAATATATTTCCACTAAAATAGATAATCAAAAATTAAATGATTTTATTAAACAAATTAGATTAAATAATATGACCGATGATGGTTATAATATTATGAATCGTATTTATGAAATTATTAATAATTATTTAATTGATGAAATGAAATTTAATAATGATATTACTCAAAAAATACAAATTGAAGATTTACATAGATTATTATATAAAACTTTAGATATGATTTTTAATATCGAAATTAAAGATGATGATAAAATAGAAATTGATAAAATTTTGGATTATAATAAAAAATTATTAATTATTATCGCTAACCAAATTTATAATATACTCGTTAATCATATTACTAATTTGAAAAAAATGTGTCTACTTATTAAAATATTACGAGAAATTAAATCTAAATAATTATATTAATATAAATTAGAATTTTCAGGAAAATTATCAATATTAATAATTTCAATAGTTAATGAATGATCTAAATTCATAAAATCAACTAAATTATTATTATTATCAACAAATGAAAAATTAAAATTGTCAATATAAGATAATGGTGGATTAAAATATAATGGAGTATCCACAAAACTATTAAATAATATATTATTATTATTTATTTGAAATTTATAAAAATAATCAAATCCATTTGGATATGAATTTATATTCAATTTATCACTCTTCAATAATATATAATTTATATTATTCATATTTATCGAATTATTATTCATCACCATATTTCCACTCTCATATATATAATTCTGTTTATTTGTTATCGTATAGTTATTACCAGAATTTGCATATTCTGTTACTGATATACTTGATCCTACATTCCTAAATCCTATCACACTTCCACATGTATCTCCTTTATCAAATAATATTCTAAATGAATTCGGCGTTCTTATTGTTATCTTATTTCCTCCATTTTGTATAATATTAATATCTTCTATTATTATATTTATATTTTCTAGTTTTATCTGGTAATAATCACTACTTATTATTTTATATATATTATGATTCCCATTTATATCATCCTTTGATATTATCTTATAATCTAAACTATTTGATATTATTATCGGATCATTTATATTTAAATTATGTTGTGGATGTTTTATTGTTATCAAATAACTATTACTCATTTCTTCCAATTTATCTAATGATTTCGGTAAATTATATATATTATATGATAATATTGATGTCGTATTTGTTGTCGTGTTAAAATCTATAATCATATTATTATATGGCTGTATTGATGACGATGTATTCGTTACTATTATATTTCTTCTTACTTTACTTATCAAATTCTCCATTGTATTTTTTAATGTTTCAATGTTATAATTACCATCTGGTATAGTAATTTCATATGTTGTGTATTCATCATTCGAATTTTCCCAATAAAATTTATTATTTGACTTATTTATTGTCATATATATATTTTTTAATGTATTTGGTATCTCGGAACTTATTATTTTTATACATACTACATTATTTAATCTTTTATTTAATAAATAATTATAATTTGATGGATTCGGAAATCCTCTTATTATATCTTTTATTTTCCCTATCTGTATATTTTCACCTCCTGTATAAAAATTATTATTCAACCAATATCCACTTATATTTATCTTATCATTTATTGATATACTATCAAATAATTTAATTTCTATGAAATTTTCATTCACTTCTTCTATTGTATGATACTCTATCTGATTATATATCGAATATGGCAAATTCGCATTTATTTTATTTATCGGATAATTTCCTATATTCAAAAATTCTATCACGCATGATGATATTAATGTCTGATCCGTCTCATTATTCGTATAAAATGTTATCGGCAAATCAAATCCTATTTTCTTCTCATTGTTATTTAATTCTATTATATATATCTTGTGTAATAAATTTATTAATGTCAATGGCACATTCTTATAATAATTTAAATTATTATTCGATACATTCTTTATATTTATTAATACATCACTAAATGATGATATTATATCAAAATTTGGCTGTAAATCTATTATCACCTGTCTCGTATTGTTTTTAAAGAAAAAACTTATACTACTGTATTTATTACTATAATATGATAATCCATCCAATGTTATACTATCTCCAACTTTCAAATTTAAATTATTATTCTTGTTATTCACTCTTATCCTCATTATATTACTATTATCACTCAATACTATCGGATTACTTTCTAATCTTATGTATTTCTCTATTATTATATTACTCTCTTTTTGTCTCCTTCCTGAATCTATATTATAATAATTTACATTCTGTCTTCTTATCATCTCGTCTTTCTCTATATTCTTCCTTTCAACATACTCATAATATTTATCTCTCTTATTCACTTTATCATAATCTTTCGGTTTTATCATCGGATTTGATATATTCACTTTATCATCCACTATCTCGTTATTTATTACTTCAACTCTATTTATCTTTTCATTTTTTTCTTCTTTTTCTGTCCTTTTATCACCTATTAAATTTATCTGATTCTCAAAATCATCAATATTATCTCCTAAATCACCCCCTATATGCTTATTTATGAATTTACTCATTATATTATTAATACTATAAAAATTGAAAAAGTTTTTAAATATTAATATTTATAATATAATAATATGACCGCTAATACTATAGAATCTCAATTTAAAAAGAAATCACTTCATCAACATATTTTAGACCTACCTGATACTTATATCGGTTCCGTCCAAAAAGACCATCTTGATGTCTATATCTATGATGACAATCATAATCAAATCATTAAAAAGAATTGTGAAGTCGTTTTAGGTTTATACAAAATTTTTGATGAAATTATTGTTAATGCTTCAGATCATACTGTCAGAGATGATAAATGTGATATGATTAGTGTTCGTATTAATAAAGATACTGGTGAAATATCAGTAGCTAATAATGGTGGTAATATTATACCTGTTGAAATACATAAAGGAGAAAATATGTATGTTCCAGAAATGATTTTTGGTAATCTTCTGACTTCGGGTAATTATGACCAAAAAGGCAAAATAGTAGGTGGTAAAAATGGTATTGGTTCAAAAGCTACTGCTATTTATTCTACTAAATTTACTATAAAAATTATTGATATTGATAGAATGAAAAAATATAAACAAGTATTCTCCAATAATATGTTCAATAAAGATAAACCTATCATTTCCGATATTGAAGATAAACAAAAATATGATAAATCTATGATTGAAATATCTTTTATTCCCGATTATAAAAGATTTGGTTTTGATAATCTAACTGATGATATGTATTCTCTTATGAAAAGACGAGTTTATGATATTGCAGGTACTACTAAAAATAGAGCAAAAAATCCTGTTAAAGTTTATTTTAACTCTGAAGATATTAATATTAACACTTTTGAAGATTATATTAAATTATATTATCAACAAGATCAAGAAATACAACTTATTTATGAAGATTACGGACAAAGATGGAAAGTAGGTGTTGTTTTTGATCCAACATCTGGATATCAACATGTTTCATTTGTAAATCATATATCAACTTTTATGGGTGGAACACATTTAAATTACATAACAGACCAAATTGTAAGAAAAATAATTGAAATTGTTGAAAAAAAAAATAAAAATTTAGAAGGTAAAATTAAATCTAATATCGTTAAAGATAATATATCTGTCTATATTAATTCTGTTATCGAAGATCCAGCTTTTAGTTCTCAAGCTAAAGAATTTTTAACAACTAAAAGTTCTCTTTTCGGTTCTACTTGTGAGATTTCTGATGATTTTATTAAAAAATTAGCAAAAACAGATATTATTGAAGAAATCGCTAATGTGGCTAATGTTAAACAATTATCAGAACTTAAAAAATCTGATGGAAAAAAACTTAATAATCTTAAAGGTATTCCTAAATTAGAAGATGCCAGATTAGCAGGTTCTAAACATTCTCCTGATTGTAGATTAATTTTAACTGAAGGTGATTCGGCTAAAACTTTCGCTATTAATGGTTTAAGTATTATTGGACGTGATAAATATGGCGTCTTCCCTTTAAAAGGTAAACTTCTTAATGTTCGTGAAGCTACTCCTAAACAACTTATTAATAATCAAGAAATCAAAAATCTTAAACAAATTTTAGGTCTTAAACAAAATCAACATTATAAAGATACAACTAAATTAAGATATGGTGGAATTATTATTCTTACAGATCAAGATCATGATGGCTCACATATAAAAGGATTGTTAATGAATTTCTTACATTTCTTTTGGCCTAGTTTAATTCAAATAAAAGGTTTCATTCAATCTATTTCGACACCTATTATCAAAGCTTTCAAAAAATCTGATAAAAAGAGACTTAATTCTGAAACATTCTACACTATCCAAGATTATAAAGAATGGGTTTCTAAAATTGGTAATGATATCGATAAATATGAAACTAAATATTATAAAGGATTAGGTACTTCTACCGAAAATGAAGCTAAAGAATGTTTCGAAGATTTCGAACAAAAAGTTCTCACCTATATATGGAATAATAATAATGATAATAATAAAATTAATATCTCTATAGATAATTCTGATATCATTAATTCCGATCTAGTTTCTACTAAATCTAAAAATTCTAACAAATCTAAAAATTCTAACAAATCTAATAATTCTAAAAATTCTAATAAATCTAAAAAATCTAATAAAGATAATGAAGATAATGAAGATAATATTGATTATAATGAAGAAAAAGAAGAAGAAGAGAAAGAAGAAACAGATGAGAGTATAAATGAGGATAGGAAGAGTGAGTCATATCAGGCGATAACATTAGCATTTGCGAAAACGAGAGCGAATGACAGGAAGGAGTGGTTAAAGAAATATGACGAAGAACAAATAATAAATACAAAAGAAAGAGATATAAGTATAAAAGATTTTGTAAATAAAGAACTTATACATTTTTCAAATTATGACAATATACGAAGTATTCCCGATATTATGGACGGTTTTAAACCATCACAACGAAAAATTATTTATGGTGCTTTTAAAAGAGATCTATATTCAGAAATTAAAGTGGCACAACTTTCTGGTTATATATCAGAACATTCAGGATATCATCATGGTGAAATGTCATTACAAGGAGCAATAATTAATATGGCACAAGATTTTGTGGGAACTAATAATATTAATTTGTTTGTTCCAAAGGGTAATTTTGGAAGTAGGCGTTTAGGTGGTGAGGATGCTGCATCTTCAAGATATATATTTACTCATTTAGATACTATAACTAAATATATATTTATTGATAAAGATAAACCAATTTTAAAATATAATATAGAAGATGGTGATACTGTAGAACCAGAAACATATTATCCAATAATACCAATGATACTTGTTAATGGTTCTAAAGGAATAGGAACAGGATATAGTACATTTATACCATGTTATAATCCGAAAGAGATAATAAGGAATATAAGAAAGAAATTAAAGAATGATGAATATGATATCGAGGAATTAAAACCGTGGTATAGAGGATTTAATGGAGAGATAGAGATGAAAGATAGTAAAACATTTATAACAAATGGAATATATAGTCAGAAAGACGAATGTACATTAAAAATAAAGGAATTACCAGTGGGAACATGGACAGAGAATTATTTAGAATATTTAGATGAAATGGCACAAAAAGAGAATAGTATAATAAAAGATTATTATAATAACAGTGATAATAGAAGAATAGATATAACAGTAGTATTTAATAAGGGACAATTGCCGAAATTGGTGAAGAATGACAGTATAATGAAGACATTAAAATTGACAACACAATATAAGACGAGTAATATGTATTTATACAAAAATCACGAAATAGTGAAATATAATTCAATAAAAGAGATAATAGAAGATTTTATGGAAATAAGAAAGAAATATTATAAAATAAGAAAAGATTATGTAATCAGAGTATTAGAAAATGAATTAGCAGTATTAAAATATAGAAAGATGTTTATAGAAGAAGTACTTAATAAAACTATTATAATTGAAAGACAAAAGAAGATTGATATTATTAATAATTTAATTAAAAAAGGATATCCAGAATTAAATACAAATATAAATGGTGTATCATCATATAATTATTTAACTGATTTACCACTATTTTCACTAACAGAAGAAAAGATAGATGAAATAAATAAAACATATGAAGAGAAAAATGAAGAATTAGATGTATATAAAAATACAAGTGTCGAGGAATTATGGATTATGGAATTAGATGAACTAGAAAAAGTATATGATAAATTTATGGCTAACTTTGAAAAAGAAATTAATGGCGATTCTAAAAAGAAAAATACTAAAGACAAAAAAGACACAAAAGATAAAAAAGTTATTAAGAAGAAATAATAACAATTTCAGATGATAATTTATTTTTATTCATTCCATATTTCCAATTTGTATGGATAATAGTAAAATTTTTATATAATTCCAGAATATATGATGAATTATTATAAGTCATAATCCAATTTTTTTTATTATGTAAAATATTATAAAGTTTTACATGATCGAATTTTTCATTTTTTATTTTTCACCAACAACATCAGAATGACTATGTATTGCACTTCTAATATTACTCATTATTGTATCTAATCCTTCTTGATAATGATCTCTTAATTGAGTTATAATAATATCAGAAAATTCTTGATTTTCACCTAATAATTCAATTTTTTGTGTTAATTCATCTTCTAATAATTCTATATTTGAAATATCAGAAAAATCATTTTCTGATAATATTAAATATATTTCCTTTAATATTTCCTGTTTGTATAATTCCGTTATTTGTGAATATATACCACTACTTAATGATTCTGGTGTCATATTATGTGAATATAAATTATTGTATATTATATTTAATATTGTTAATAATAATTCATCACTTATCGTATTGTATCTTGAATAATTATCTAAACATTTTCTAAATGTTTCTGATAAATCTCTGTTTCTTCTATATGCTCTTGATACAAATATCGATACATCATTCGCTATTGTAAATCTATCAAATACATATCTCTTACTAACTCTGTTTCTTGTTAACATCTTATTAAAAATCATCACTTTTATTTCTGCAGGCATATTTACACATATACTGTCTATATTTTCCCTTATTATCCTTCTTCTTTCATCTATCTCTTCCATTGTCCTTTCTCTTATATCTTTTCTTCCTCTTCCTCTTCGTCTTCTACCATGAACATCCGGTGATATTGGAACCATATGCAATTTCTTTATTGTTGGTTCCTCATACATTACACTTGTATATTCTGATTCTGCGGCTGATGCTGATGCCGATGATGCTGTGTCAAAATCTGGCACTCTTTCTAATTCTATATCTGATTCTGTAAGTACATCTGGAGGTGTTAGCGGAGGTGTTCGTGGCGGTGATCTTGTTATTCTTGCTGTCGGAACAAATGATTGTCCTTGTCCTCTTCCTCTCTGTTTTATTTCTTCGCGCAATTTTATATATTTCAGTTTGTATTTTCTGTATTTTTCTTCATAATCCATCTATACTATTTATCCATATTATTTTTTTTTATTTATATATTATATTCTTATTCAAAAAATTAAACATATAGGTGTTATAACATCTATATATTTGGTATTTATAATTTATAATTTATAATTTTATGTACTCTTGTGCAAAACTTCTATTTGTTCAATAATTTTTTCTAATAAATATGGGGAAAAAGTAAGTACATCCTTATTTAAATTAGCATTCTTTTTTAACCATTCAATACTAGATTTTATGTTTGTTATTAATTGTGGTTTTTCATCTGTTTTATTTTCGGGTAATGTTATCAAACTATGAAACGTATCATTCAATAATTTGAATTTATCTTGTACCTTATTGAAATCTAAATTATATTTTTTCTTATCATTTTCTGACCAATTATTCATAAGAATAGAATTATATTCTAATTGATTATTAAATAGTGTATATAAATTAGATAACTCTTCTATCAATATTTTTATTTCAAATATATAGTATTCAATATATGTCATACCATAATAATTTTTAGAAGTAGAAATTTCTTCTAATAATTGTAATTTTTGTAATTTTTGTAAAAATAAATTTTTATCAAAATTATCGGGATCCAAAAGCATAATACGCAATTCAGTCAATGAACTATTTATTAAATTTACTGTTTCATTACATGATGCATCGCAACTGTCAAATAATACCAATTTTTTTTTAACCAAATTTCTCTCTACATAATTATCAAATCCCGTTGCCAATCTTTTTAATAAATTTTCTATTTTTTCTTTTGTTGTTAAATCTATTTTACCTCCTCTCAAATTATATTTTGCTTCTAAATACTTTTTTTTGTATTTTTCATACTTAAATTTGTAATCCATATATATTTAATTTATATATAAATACTTTTTTTGTATTTTTCATACTTAAATTTGTAATCCATATATATTTAATTTATATATAAATACTTTTTTTGTATTTTTCATACTTAAATTTGTAATCCATATATATTTAATTTATATATACTGCCTGATTTTAATTTCTTCAATAATTATTTCAATAAAGAATGGTTCAAAAAAATATATTTCTTTGCCATTGGCAGGATTTTCTTCTCTTGAAAATGAAAGTAGATTTTGCAACGAATTATGTATATTGAATATTAAGCGATCTCTATTATGTATGTTTAATTCTCTTTTTAATTGAACAAAACAACATCTCAATTTCTCAAACTCTATCGTTATTTCATTATAACGATTACTAAAATATTCTCTATAATATTCTTTATAATTTTGTCCATATTGTTCATATAGGCGTTTGGTGTATTCATCAAACCATAAAAAAATACGTTTACGATTAAATTGTATTTGTTTGTCAAGTAATTTATACAAATTATCCAAATTTTTTTCCGTCAATATTCTTAATGCAAATACATAATATATAATTCTATTCATACCACAATAATCTCCCTCTTTATTTTTTGGAATTTCCTCTATCTCGTCTAATATAGATTTTATGTCAGTTATGTCAGTTGAATCACTTGTTATACTATCTAATTTTTGAATCAATTCCGCTATTTTTTGATATATTTTTTATTATTATTCTAGTATTTTTTTCAATTAAGTCATCCACATTTATTTTTATTATTATATCTTTCATATTATTATATATTTCTTCTTCTCTATTTATTATCATATCGTTTGTTTCGTAAAATAATTTGTCAATTTTATCTTTTTTCTTTTTCTTCATTTATATTTAATTTATATATTATAGTTATTATAATATTTTATTATTCCAAAAATTAAACATATAAATGTTATAACATTTATATATAGTGTTTGCATGGAGTGAGATTTGAACTCACGCATGTGTTAACATAGACGATCTTAAGTCGCCCCCCTTAGACCACTCGGGCATCCATGCTACTATTAGTATAATACTTACTATACTATGATTATATATAAAAATATTTCTTTAAATTGTTTTTTATTATTAATTTAAAAAAAAATATAATAACAAAAATAAAATTCATTATTCTTGCTATTATATTTTAAAATGAAATATATAAACATATAAATGTTATAACATCTATATATAATGTTTGCATGGAGTGAGATTTGAACTCACGCATGTGTTAACATAGACGATCTTAAGTCGCCCCCCTTAGACCACTCGGGCATCCATGCTTATCGCTTTTTGTTGGGTTTGAACCAACGACCTACAGGTTAACAGCCTGACGCTCTACCTACTGAGCTAAAAAAGCGTTTATAGCATAATACTTATTATACTATGAATATATATAAAAATATTTCTTTAAATAAATTTTTATTATTAATTTTAAAAAATATAATTAACAATTTTTTTATTATGAAATTGGATAGAAATGATAATATTGATATTATTGTTAGTAGATTGTTTAAAAATTTCTTTAATACATTTATTGGAATCATTACCTTGAACACTAATATTAAGATTTTTAATATATTTATATCCATTGATATTTTTTTCACCATCAATAATTTTTAGTAAAGAATAAAATTTAATTTTATTTGTATTATTTATAAGATGATAAAGACGATAGATAATAGAATTATATTTTAGTTTATTAAATTTAATACCATTTATAAAACATTTTATTATTTTTGAATTCGTGAATATATTTTTTAATTCGCTTTCATTATTAATAACAATAATATTTTTGAGGAATATAATATTATCATCTATAAAATTTGCTACTAATTCATTATTATTAATATCTTTTAATATTTGTGATATTGTAGTCATTATATTTTTAATATTTTTATTGTAAATATAATATTAAAAATTCAATTTTTTATAAAAATTGAAAATAAAAGAGAATAATAAAAATAGTATAGATAAATATAATAAAATGGAGATTAAACCAATCATAAAGTGGGTAGGTGGAAAGACACAGATAATAAATAAGATATTAGACAATATGCCAGTAGAGATGAATAATTACAGAGAAATATTTATAGGAGGTGCAAGTGTATTATTAGGATTATTACATCGACAAAAAGAAGGAAAAATAAGAATAAAAGGTAAAATATATGCTTATGATTTGAATGGAGTTTTAATAGGTATGTATATAAACATAAGAGATAAAATGGAAGAGTTATATGAAAGAGTAATATATTATATAACTATATATAATGAGTGTAATAATGATGAAAAAAAGGAAAATAAAAAAAGAGAAAAAAAGAAGATAGAAACAGAACAAGAAGGAAGAAAGAATAAAGAAAATTATTATTATTGGTTAAGATACAAATATAATGAATTAATAAAAGATGACAAAAAATCATTAGAAGTTTCAGCATTATTTATAATATTAAATAAATTGTGTTTTAGAGGATTATATAGGACAGGTAAAAATGGTTTTAATGTGCCATATGGTAATTATAAAAATCCAGAAATTATAAATAAAGAACATTTATTAAATGTAAGTAATTTAATTAAAAATGTTGAATTTAGAAATTATAAATTTGAAAAATCTATTATAAAATGTTTAGAAGGTGATTATATGTATCTGGATCCACCTTATTATCCCGATACAAATTTTAAATCTGCTTTTGTTGAATATACTGAAGATGGTTTTAATGATGATAAACATAAATTACTATTTGATTTAATTAAACAAACAGAAAAAAATAAAAATATTAAATTTATGTTGAGTAATAATAATGTTGATTTTGTTAAAAATAATTTTACTGATTATAATATAGAAACTTTTGAATGTAAAAGAACAATTAATAGCAAAAATCCAGAGGCTAAAACTATGGAAATTTTAATTAAAAATTATATATAATAAAAATCAGTTTTTATTATATATGAAAATAGAAAGAGTTAATAAATTTAAAAATATTGATAAATTATCTAAATTAATTTATATCAATTTTCTCTATCTTCAAAATGAACCTGGTTTAACATACACTATTCACGACATCCAAGAAACTCTTAAATCTCCTAATAATATCTCTTTCTTCCTTACTGATAATGATGATAAAATTGTTGGTTATCTTATCGGCATTCCTAAAGAAATTAGTGATGGCAGATTTGTTTATTATATCTCTTACTTCTTTATCATCCAAAAATATAGAGGTTTCGGGTTAGGCGAAAAAATGCTCGATTATGCTATATATTATGTTAAAAAATTAAATATTAAATTTATTATGTTAATCACTAAAAAAAATAGTCCTGCCTTTAATCTCTACTCCAAATTTAATTTTGTCCCCGATCCCGTTATCACTATCCAAAATAATAATTATATCCTACTTCTAAAATATAATGATTAATATTATTGATAAATTTTAACATATTTATAAAAATTAAATATTATATTTGAAAAACTAATAATCTACATTTTTATTAATTATTTTTTTTTAAATATAGAAATAATATATAATGAATTATTACGATAAATATAATAAATATAAACAAAAATATTTAAATTTGAAAAAATTATTAGGGGGGGGGACGACATAAAAGACAAAGGACTGGTGATGTTTATCCAACACTTGCCCCTGCACCGGCATATGCACCAGCACATGCACCTGCACTTGCCCCAGCACCGGCATATGCACCAGCACCTGCACCGGCATATGCACCAGCACATGCACCTGCACTTGCACCTGCACCGGCATATGCACCAGCACATGCACCAGCACTTGCACCTGCACAGGCATATGCATCAGCACAAGAAATAAATAATAAAAATATTAAAACGCTTAATAGATTGTTGAGTGATGGATTAAGACGTCAAACTAATTATGATATATATAAAGGAAATTTTACATTTAATAGTGTAGATAATATGCTTATATTAATAATTGATGTAATTAAAATTAATGATGAAGCAATATTATCAACTGATACGAAAATTAATTTTTTACTGGAAATGATAAATTTAGCGGAACATAGATTTAGAAATATGGCACGAAAAATTTACAATTTTTTAATGTGGAATAGTAAAATAAATATACATATAGATATTAAAAAACAACTATTATTAAGAAATGAAAAAATATTGAATTATTATTGGACAAATACACCAGCACCAAATGTATATGAAAATGAAGATATATATAAACAATTAGTATATAATTATTTTAGACGAAATATAAAAGAATTTATTGAAATATTTAGTAATTATATTTTATCTTTAATAATTAAAGATAGAGAATTCACAAGTGGATACTTTACTGGTAGTGATAGAGTAGAAAGAAAAATATGTTTTTACGATACAAGCCAAGATACAAACACAAATGAAATATTTATATCATCATTATTTTCAAATGTAATTATTAAATTAATAGAGTTAATAAATAATACTGATAATTTATTACATAATAGATTTATTGATCCTTTATTTTTAAGTAAACAATTTGTATTAATTGATGGTATAAATATATTATATAGTTTAAATCATAGATTAAAATTAATAAGAACAAGTATAAATAATTTAAATAGAGATGTATCGGCTACGCCAATCCCTGAAATTATAGCAGATACAGAACCACATCCTTTACCAAACCCTACACGTGCACCTGTAGTAGTAAGAAGTGTATATAACCCGGATGACGGGAATAATAGTTTAAAATATGATTATATATTAAATAATTTATTATTGGATAATACAAATAGAGAATATTTTGTATTTTTTAATTCACAAATTAATGAAAATTCAAAAGTAGAAAAAATAAAAGTTCCACCAAGAGTAGAAGATATAAATAATTATATTTTAGGAAATAATCAAAAACCAGACCATTTAGATATAGAAATACCAAATAAAGCAAATGGATTATATATATATAATAATGCTTGTGATAGTAGTGGTTTTTATATTAATAAAATTGATAGGTCAAATAAATGTAAACATGATTTACGAAGTATCTCTGATAAAAAATATCATTGTAGAAACTTATATGGAAAAAGCGAAAATGATGATTATATGTTAGTATTATTATATAATATATTTAAATTATGTGGAAAACATGATAATATATTTTGTATGTCAGGTGATAGATTTGGTTGGTGTCCTCCATCATTGAAACCAGTAAAAAAAGTCATTCGTTATAATATAGTTGATTTACCTTGTACTAATAAATATTATGATCCAAATATATTAAATACGAGAGATATAATATCAGAGTATACGTTTATGGCTGATCAGTTTGATCTAAATAACAGAAGTAAGAATGGATTATCAAGATATAGTTTAGGTAAGCAAACTATGACTTCAACATCAATAAATTATGGTGATGTACTTGCGAGTATAGATGGTATTATCGAATCTTGGGGGATATTAGCAGAATAAAAGTATAAAAATAAATGAGTAAAGATTTTTTAGGTTAATAATTTTAATGAAATCATTAGCATTATTGATGTAGATATGTATGTCGAGTTTATAGTTAAATATTTAAGTTATTTATAAAGAAATAATCGCTAAAATTACTAATATTAACAAATAATAAAATATTAAAATCAGAATATGGCAAGGAATTATTTATAAGATAATAAGGCAACGCCAGAATAATTTATAAAGAGACTATCGCCAGAATTACTAATATAATAAAATGAAAGTTATTTTTTACTATAATTATTAATAATAATGTTAATAATAAAAAATTGAATATAAAAAAGAATAAGAAGAATAATGAATGATAATGTATGAAAGGATTATATATATTAACATCGGGAATATTAAAGAAGGAGGGAACGGTAAAATTTGGGATGTCGATGAGGATAGAGTATAGATGGATAGATTATTTAGTAATATTTAGTGATTCGAGATATGAATATTATTATGAGATAATAGATAATTTAACACGAGAGGAGATATTAAGTATAGAATACGAGGTGATAGAAATATACAGAGAGAGGAGGAATAAATTATTTCAGACAGAATATTTTTATTGTGATAAGATAGAAGAGTTTAATGAGACAGTAATAAAAATATTAGAAAAGAACAGAATAAAATATATAGTATATGACAAACATAATTTTGAGAGGATAAATTATGACAATAAACCAGAAACATTTGAATTAAAAGAAAATCCTATAATATTGAAGCCATATAATTATCAATTAGAGATATTAGATAAAATAGAGGATTATTATAAAAATAATGATAGCGGATGTATATTTTGGTCATGTGGTTTAGGAAAAGCATTATTAGGAATTCTGATAGTTAAAAAATTAGAATATAAAACAGTGGTAATAGGTGTTCCTAGTATATATTTACAGAAACAAATGAAAAATGAAATAATGAGAATATATAATAATTCTAAAAATATATTATATATAGGAGGTGAAACAGAAATAACTAATAATTACATTATAAAATCAGTTTCTAATAATTATAATACAGAAATTAAAGATTTTATTAATGAAAATAATGAATGTAAATTTTTAATAACTACTTATGATTCTTGTTATAAATTATTAAATTATTCTTTTGATTTTAAAATTGCTGATGAAGCACATCATTTAGTTGGTTCTAGTTTAGAAATTACTAAACACTCTTTTCATAATATTCAATCCAAAAAACAACTCTTTATGACTGCTACCAAAAAAATTATTACTGATAATAATAATGAAAATATTAATTATAATGAAGAAAATGAAGAAAATAAAGAAAATAGAAAGAGAATATATTGTATGAGAGACAAGAGAATATTTGGAGAGATAATAGATGTTAAATCAATAAATTGGGCGATAGAGAATAAGAAGATAACAGATTATAACATAGTAATAATAAAGAATACGGAGAATGAGATAGATAATATAATTAATAATATAAATATTAGAGATGAAGAGATGAAAAAGATAATAAGTAATAATAAAGAATTATTTTTATCAGCATATATGTCATTAAAATCGATAGAAAACTATGAAGATTTGACACATTTATTGATATATACAAATAAAACAGAAAATGCTGAATATGTGAATAATTTTATATCAGTAATTTTAGATTTAGAAATATTAAATATAAACAAAGATAATTATTATAATAAAGCATTACATAGTAATATAAAAGATGTAAATATAGAAAATGAATTAACTAAATTTAAGAAATCATCATGGGGGATAATATCGTCAGTGTATATATTTAGTGAAGGATTTGATTGTCCGAGATTGAATGGAGTAGTATTTGGAGAGAATATGGATTCAGATATTAGAATAGTACAATCAACATTGAGACCAAATAGATTAGATAAAGAGAAACCAGAAAAAAAAGCATATGTAATAATACCATATATGGAAAGAAATGATATAACAGAAGATAATAAATCATTTGATAAATGTGTAAAGATAATAAGTAAAATAAGAAATGAAGATGAAACAATAGAACAAAAAATAAATGTTGTATTATTAAATAAAAATAATAAAGATAGGAAAAAAGAAAAAGAAGGGAAGAAAGGATATAAAAATTTTATAGAAAATGGCGATGAATTAAAAAAAATAATACTAAAATTAAAAAAGAGTAAAGCATTATTATCAAAATCTACAGAAGAAGA
>VFQS010000318.1_pt1 | contig 58353 bp, 57 predicted proteins | sample 3512361 | NCBI WGS metagenome assembly VFQS01 (sample SAMN10412375, study PRJNA504923) | tailings metagenome | isolation source: Relicate 1 Philex TSF3 active mining | place: Philippines | reverse complement strand
TGTTTTATGTTATTAACCTCGTGTGTTTTTTAACTAAAAATTACCAAAACTTTGCTTGTATATTTCGTTTATGTTTTGGCTTGTATAAATATTTTAAAATCACAAGTTTTAGTTTTTATTTTCTTTTAACACTTATCAACAGTAATTCATCTTTTATATTGTATAAGTTCTTTTTAATAATCCTTTGTTTATTACTGTTTACGAAATCTTCCTTTTTTCAAATGTGAATAAGTTGATAGATTTGTTTATATGCTTTACCTTTGAAAAAAAGAACAATTATGCTAATTCCTATTGGTTGCGATCACGCAGGTTTTGAATTAAAAAATAAAATTATAAAACATTTAGAAAGTAAAGGGTTTACTTTTGATGATAAAGGGTGTTATTCAGAAGATAGTATTGATTATGCTGATTTTGCACATCCAGTAGCATCACAAGTGGAAAACAATCCTGGAACAAAAGGAATTTTATTGTGTGGTAGTGGTAATGGTATCAATATGACTGCTAACAAACACCAAGGAATTCGTAGTGCTTTATGTTGGACTGTTGAAATTGCGAAATTAGCACGTGAACACAATGATGCTAACATAGTAACTATTCCAGCACGCTTTATCTCTGATGAAGAAGCATTTGCTATTGTAGATATATTCTTTTCTACTGAATTTGAAGGTGGTAGACACCAAAAAAGAATTGAGAAAATACCGTGTATGTAATTATGAATATTGAGTTATGAATTATGAATGAATACAAAATCATAATTCATAACTTATAATTACTTTATGGTAAATAACATTCTACTTTTTCATTTTTAAAAGGATATCCTTTAAATAAATTAGCAAGTTTATAAATATTATAAACGCTTCTGGTGTACGTATTTGATAGTGCTACTATACATACAGTATCTTTTCTTAATGTAGCATAGCACCCTGTATTTCCGTGCCACCATCCTGTGTGAAAGAAGTATTTCTTTTTATTTGGTACTTCTACCATACGCATTCCTAATGCATAATTATTTGTTCCTTTTTCCTCGTAGCTATATCCGCGATATATTTCCTTTTTAGCAGCTTTTGATAAAAAATCATTAGAATAAGTTCCAATATCCATTTTAAGTATGTCTCTTGCTGTACTATACATATTTTTATCTCCATATATTCCATCTAAAAAATTAACATCGTATTTAGATAGATTTGTATAATATGATGGAGAAATTGTGTTTATCTTTTCAGGTTCACCTATAATGAATGTATTTTCCATTTTTAATGGTTCAAATATTAATTCTTTCATTGCTATAGGAAATTTTTTCTCAGTTATTTTTTCAATAATTAATGCAAGCAATGCAAAATTTGTATTACAGTATTTGAATTTTGTATCACTTTTAAAATTTAATGGAAATTTATGTTTATTAAGCATTTGTAATACATCTTCATTGGTCATTATTTTATTTTTATCCCAAATTTTATCTGAGAAATATCCATAATAAGGAATACCGCTTCTATGATTTAATAGCATTCTTACAGTGATTCCTTTATAAGGAATTAGTGGTAAATATTTACAAATATCATCTTCAAGGTTTATTTTCTTTTTATCTACTAGGCGCATTATTGCTAAAGCCGTTGCTACTTTACTAATCGATGCTAAATGTATAGGTGTATTATTTTTTAATTTTGTTTTTTCTTCATGGTTTAGAAATCCATTTACTTTTTCATAAATAATTTTACCATTTTTAGCTACCAAAAACATTCCATTAAAGTTTTTATTACCAATTACTTCATAGTAAAATGGATTTATTTCTTTAATTTTTTCTTTGATAAACTTTTTATTTACTTTATTAAATTCAGGAATATAATCTTCTTTAATTATTTTTATTATTTGCTTTTTTTTAGTTTGTTCATCTTTACATCTTGTAAAGGTGATTATGCTAATCATAGTAAGTGCTATGTAAATAATTGAACTTTTCATTTTACAAAGTTAATTATTTGACATAAAAAAAACCGAGACAAACATCTCGGTTTTGTTTTTAATCATTTAAACTATATAGTATTTTTTGAAATTCTTTTTTGTATTTATCTTTATTATCTAAATTACACCAAGATAACACTTTATAGAAAGATTTGTTTGTCTCTACTATACCTACTAAATAATATATTTCTGTATTAGCATCCTTATCAAAGTAGCTTACATCGTTTTCAATAAAATTTGTGTTATTAATTTTTGTAGAAACTATTTTTGAAACTTTTCTCTTTTCTTCATCTTTTAAGAAATCTTTTATAAAATCTTCATAAAATTCATTAATTGATCCAAAGTTAAGTTCACTTAATTGTAATTCTTCTTTCGTATCAAATATGACAATTCCATATATATCTTTTACTTTATTCTCATATTCAATAGCTGAAACTGAATTCATACCTATTGTTCTGTTCATATACGTAGGTAATCCTATGTTGAATGTATGTCCTGCTTTGTATTGTTTTAAATCATTTTGACCAAAAATGTTTACATTTAATAATGTAAATAGTAAGAATAGTTTAATAGCTTTTTTCATAGTTAATTTTTATCTGATTTTTTTTAAAATTTTTTCAAATATACTAATTGTATTATTTAATTATAATTGTTATACATTTAAATACATTTGATAAAACAAAAAACCCGAAACGTTTACATTTCGGGTTTTGTATTTATAATAATTAGAACTTTTATTTTTTACTTTTTTTTACATTAAAATAAATAATAGGTCCAAGTGTTGCAACGAACATTATTGGAAAAAATAAAGGGCTGACATCAACATTACTAATTGTTTGCCAACTTGAATATCCGAAAACACCTATCAGTATGATTTTTAGTATTCTAGTAAGTTTAGTCATTTTTGTATATTGTTCAAATGCATTTTCCTCTGTTATTTCTTCTAAATAATTAAAAGTGTGTGGATATTTACTCGCAATAGTTACTAAAAGATATAAAAACGTAGCAACTCCTGGTAATCCAAAAATGTATTGTTTTTCTCCACTACCATCTGGTTTACCTTGTGCATTATAATGGGTGTTTATGATATCTGGTAACGAATTGTAATTGTAAATCACATAAATCCATAAACAAACAAGTAATAGTAATGCGATAATCTCTAATATTTTATCTGATTTGGTTAATTCGATTTTTATTTTTGGTCTGTCTTTTTTCATAATTTTCAGTTAATTATATTCGAATTTAATGAAAAACAGAATAGGTTATACCTATTATTATTCCTTTTATTTTAAAAATTTTATTTTTTTCTAATTTATTATTTATGAATTATTTAGTAATAAAAAACCCGAAACTTTTAAATTTCGGGTTAATGATTTCTTCTTTGCTTTTATTTTTCTAGATTATTTACAGTTTCTAAAAGTAAATCTGTATATTCAAATATATCATCTATCGAATTTAATTCATTTTTGATTTCTTTTTTCTGTTCATCTAATGTTACAAAATATTTTTTTGTTGTATTTAAGTATAATCTACATATAGTTTTTCTATTATTATCATCTAATAAAATTGCAAAGTATGATTGATTATCCCTGTATGTAATTCTATTAGCATTGATAGATTGTCTTAATATTGTTTTCACAATCATATATCCTTCAATTTCTTCTTCGGTTGTAATAACTTTAGGTGTGTTATTTTCAATTTCTTCTATTTTTTCTTCTTCAATAATTTTTTCGTTTTCTTTTGATAATGCTGTTTTTAATCTTTCTGTTATGATATCGTTAATATAATGTTGAATTGATTTTTTTGTAAGATTTGTAAATTGTTCTAAAATTTTTGCGGTTACAACACTTGGATATACTTGTTTAGCGAATAATTTTACAAAATCTGGACTTGGTTGATTAAATTCTGTATGTAATAAATGTTTTAATTCATTCATATATTTTAATTCACTAGCAGTATTAACAATACTCTCAGCATCAAAATATGATTTATGAAATTTTTTTAGTTCATCTATCTGATTTTCTTTTATTTCATTTATGTTAAATTCTAAAAATGGTTTTTCATCCATTTTATTTTGTTCTACTAAATCAGAATAAAATCTATAATTAATTCCATTTGTTAATATTCCAAATTTTGCTTTTGATACGTGAAAATATCTTAATAATTGTCCATCGTGTAAATTTAGGTTTTGTGCCCAATGTTTACATTCTATTAGAATTGTTGGTTTTCCATCTTTAAATATTGCATAATCTATTTTCTCACCCTTTTTGGTTCCAATATCTGTTATATATTCTGGAACAATCTCTAGCGGATTAAATACATCATAACCTAGAGTTTGTATAAATGGCATAATAAATGCATTTTTTGTAGCCTCTTCTGTTGCAATTTGATTTTTTAATTTATCTACTCTATCACCTAAATTTTTTATTTGGTCTTTGAAATCCATATTATTTAATAATTGATTTTTACAAATATACTAATTGTATCAAATCCGTTACAAAGTTATTGTATTAAATCCGTTACAATTGCTAAATGGATAAACAAGAAAAATTGGTACAACTTGGTCTTAAAGTGAAATCAATTCGTTTGTCTAAAGGTTTTACTCAAACTGAATTAGCAAATACTATAGGCAAAGATCATCCCTCGATTAATCGTTTAGAAAAAGGAAAAATTAATCCAAGTTATATTTTTCTTTTAGAAGTTGCAGAAGGTTTAGGTGTTTCTATTAATGAATTTTTTATTTAATTTTTTTCTTATCTAATTCATTATTTTCATTGTATATTTGTTAGTGAGGGTATTTTTTTATCAAATTATCTACTTATGAAATCATCGAATATACAAACTGTGAAACTCAATATCATTAATAAAATTGGTATGAGTGAAGATAAGTCTTTGCTTCAAAAGGTATGGGATATTATTTCTTCTAGTGAAACAGATAAATTCGTTGTTGATGATACTTCAAAAAAATTAAAAAGTAAAGAGTTTGTTGTTCCACAATCTCATAAAGATGAAATTTTATCCAGAAGAAAAACACCTAAAAATGAATATATTTCCTTGTCTTCTTTGGACCAAGATATTAAACTTGGATAATGATTGATAGAGAATATAATATTGTTTTTCAACCAAAAGTTAAGTTAGATTTACAAGAAGCGATTGATTATTATAATAAGAAACAAAAAGGTTTAGGAAATAACTTCTATTATCTTGCTAAAAAATTAATGGAAAGTTTGTCAAAAGATGCTTTTCTTTATGAAATTCGTTTTGATGATACTCGTTTTTTAAAAGTTGGTAAATTTCCTTATGTTATTTATTATTATATTGATAACAAAGAAAATACAGTTTATATAGATGCAATCAAATGTACTTATCTTAATCCAGAAAAACACTGGAAAAAAAGAGATTTTTAAAAACAAAAAAAACCCGAAACTTATTCGTTCCGGGTTTAATATTTTTAGATAAGTTATTTTCATTCATAACTCATCATTAAACATTCATCATTCATTCGCTACAGCGAATGCCTACCATCCTCCTTTGATCATATCTGGGCAAATACCCATAGCAACCGTTAAAGCAATTCCGATGATTAGTACCAATTTTGCTGTGCTTGTTAATGGAATAACTTCTTCGCTATCTCCTTTGAACATAGTTACAATTAAACGGAAGTAGTAGTAGATACTGATTGCAGATCCAACCAAAGCAACAATGATTAATTCTACTCCGTGTTTTTCTAAATACGATTCGAATAAGAAATATTTTCCGAAGAAACCTGCAAATGGTGGAATTCCTGCTAATGAAAGCATCGAAATGATCGTTGCTACCACTAACAAAGGATTTTTCTTTCCTAACCCTTTAAAACCATCAAAATCTGTATTTCCTTTTGCATTTGCTACGGCACTGATTACGGTGAATGCAACAATTGTAGAAACAGAATATGCTAATGTGTAATAAATCAATGCGTGTCCTCCGTTTTCGTTGTTTGCTAACACTGCTAATAACAAATATCCTGCGTGAGAAATACCTGAATAAGCCAACATTCTTTTAGCATTTGTTTGGAATACTGCAATTACGTTACCTACGATAACTGTAATTCCTGCAATCCACGTTAATGTTGGTTCCCAAATACCTGTTTGCGTTCCAAAACTGGTAGTAAATAATTTAAAGAATGCTGCAATCGCTGCTGTTTTAACTACGGTTGACATCAAACTTGTTACCTGAATTGGTGCTCCTTCATATACATCTGGTGCCCAAAAATGGAAAGGAACAGCAGAAATTTTAAATGATAAACCAATCACTAATAATAAAATACCTGTGTAAACCAACTCCACATTTTTCGCTCCGTTTTGCATATACATTTTGATTTCTTCAATATCAAATGAAGCAGTTGCTCCGTAGATAAATGCAATACCCATCAATAAGAAACCAGTAGCAAATGAACCCATTAAGAAATATTTCATCGCTGATTCATTAGATGCTAAATCATTCTTTTTACTACCTGCTAATACATAAATACAAATAGAAAGTATTTCAATACCAATGAATAACATTGTTAAGTTATGGTAAGAAACCATACAAACTGCTCCTACTAACGAGAACAATACTAACGTAGTTTTATCTGCTACGTGTTGTTCGTCATCAAAGAAACTGATAGAAGATAACAACCATAAAATTCCTGTAATAATAATCACTGCTGTAAATGCTACACTTTGGTTATCAAAAGAAACCATATTGTAGAAATGCATTGGTAGCGGATTGTCCCATTCAGTTACAGTAATACCTAATGCAATAAGTAAACCTACAATGGCAATTTTATGAATTACTTTTTTGAAGTTTAAAATTTCAGATAAAATTCCTAAAAATCCTAAACTGCTTAATATGATTAATGTTTTCATATCTTATCTATTACAATGCTTATTTTTTAGTTACTTCCATTATGGTAAAAATGTTTTTTACCGCTGGTTCAATCACCTCCATCAATGGTTTTGGATAAACCCCAACGAAGAAAATGATAATGATTAATGGGAAGATAATTACTTTCTCTTGCCATACTAAATCGAAGAATTTATCTGATACAGCCGTTTTATCTCCTAAAATTGCTGATTGATAACTTCTTAACATATATACTGCTCCAAGAATTGTTGATAATCCTGCAAATCCTGCCAACCATCCGTTGTATTCGTAAATACCTGCTAACAATAAGAATTCTCCTACGAACCCACTTGTTAATGGTAAAGCAATAGATGCCATCATAATAATCATAAACACCGTTGCATAAATTGGTGCTACGATACGGATACCTCCTAATTGGTCTAACTGTCTTGTACCTGTTCTTTCTTCTAAAATGCTAACCATATAGAATAATCCGAAAGCACTAATACCGTGTGCAAACATTTGAACCACTGCTCCTGATAATCCTGTATCTGTAATACTGAATACTCCTGCTGCAATCAATCCAACGTGTGCTGCTGATGAATAAGCAATCAATCGTTTGTAATCTTTTTGGTACATAGCCATCAATGAAGCGTAAATTACACCAATCACTGCTAATGTAATTACGGTTGGTCCCCATAATGATTCGTGCATTCCTTGTGGAACCATTGGCAACAAAATACGAATAGCACCATATACCCCCATTTTAGACATTATCCCTGACAATAACATTGTTCCAGGTGTTGGTGCATCTGTATAGGTATCTGCTAACCAAGAATGGAAAGGGAAAACAGGCATTTTAATAGCGAATGCAATGAAGAATAGCCAAAACACCCACGATTGTGTACCTTTTGTTAATTGAAGGTCATACAACGCTTGTAAAGAGAAATTATGTGGTACAGGTGTTTGTAAATACAAATAGATTAATCCTGCTAACATTAATAAACTTCCTGCTAATGTATAGATGAAGAATTTGAATGTGATTTTAATTTTCTCTGCTCCACCCCATATCAACGCGATAAAGTAAATCGGAATTAAAGCAACCTCCCAGAAAATGTAGAATAAGAAAGCATCTTGTGCTGTAAATACACCTATCAATCCAAATTGCATCAATAAAATCAAAGCATATAATGTTGATTGATTGTGGTATGTTTTACGGTTTGCAACCAAAATGATAAAAGGTACCAACACGGTTGTTAATAACACTAATATCAAACTGATACCATCCATACCGATATTGAAATTAATTCCCATACTTTTAATCCACGGTTGATTACTCACAAATTGAGCATCTACGATTTTCTTATCAAAGTTCAGGAATGCGGTAACACCCAACACTAATTCAGCGATACTTGCACCTAATGCAATTGTTTTTACGCTGTTCCCTTTAATGAAGAATAAAACTAAACCTACTATTAAAGGAAGTAATAAAAGCAATGTAGTTATCATTCTCTGTTTGTTATTTGTTTAATAAATTAATTACCAATATTACAATGATACTCACTACCATTGCGAAGATATAGAAACCAGTATTCCCTGATTGTACTCTTCTAACCACGCTACTCACCCACACGATTGCGTTTCCTGTACCACTTACCACGAAGTCTACTCCTTTTAATTCAAGGAATTTATAAGTGAAATCTGATAATGCATTCAATGGTTTTGTGATGATTGCGTTGTATAACTCATCTACATAGTATTTGTTTGCCAACAAGTTTGGTAAGAACCCTTGTTTTTTGTCGTCTCCTGCAGGAACATTTTTTCCTTTAACGAATTTAGTGTAAGCAAATAACAACATTAAAATGGTGATTAATACTGTTGCTCCCATTAACACCCATTCCATACTGTGAGACATTTTGTGTCCGTGTGTATACGCTTCAGAATCTTTCAATACAGGGTGTAAGAAACTTTTTAACCAGTGTCCTTCATGCACCATAATGTCTGGAATACCAGCAAATCCTGCAATCGTTGCTAATATTGCTAATACGATTAACGGAATAGTCATCGTTTTTGGTGATTCGTGTAAATGGTGTTTTTGTTCTTCTGTTCCTCTAAAACTTCCGAAGAAAGTAACAAACAATAAACGGAACATATAGAATGTAGTCATCATAGAACCAAGTACACCCAACACCCAGAAAAGTGGACTTTTTTCGTATGCGTGTGCTAAAATTTCATCTTTTGAGAAAAATCCTGAAAATGGTGGAATACCTGAAATAGCAATCGTACCAATTAAGAAAGTCGCGTAGGTAATAGGAATGTGTTTTTTCAATCCTCCCATTTTACGAATGTCTTGTTCTCCGCTCATAGCGTGAATAACACTACCTGCACCCAAGAATAACAATGCTTTAAAGAAAGCGTGTGTCATTAAATGGAAAACACCTCCTGTGAAAGCACCTACTCCTAATGCAAGGAACATATATCCTAATTGACTTACTGTTGAATAAGCCAATACTTTTTTGATATCGTTTTGGAAAATACCGATAGAAGCAGCAAATACAGCAGTTACTCCACCAATGATTGCTACAAATTCTAATGTTTCAGGTGAAAGACTATATAAAATGTTTGAACGAACAATCATATAAACCCCAGCGGTAACCATTGTCGCAGCGTGAATTAATGCAGAAACAGGTGTTGGTCCTGCCATCGCATCTGGTAACCATGTGTACAACGGAATTTGAGCACTTTTTCCCATTGCTCCAATGAACAATAATAAAGTTGCTGCTACAATTGCTGGTTCGCTTTCTTTTAAATTTAATGCTTCTCCAAATACGTTACTGTATTGAATAGAACCAAAAGTGATGTAAATTAAAAAGATACCTAAAATGAAACCTAAATCCCCGATTCTGTTCACGATGAATGCTTTTTTAGCAGCATCGTTGTAAGAACTATTTTTAAACCAGAAACCGATTAGTAAATAAGATGCTAAACCTACACCTTCCCAACCTGCGAACATTAACAAGTAGTTATCACCTAAAACAAGTAATAACATAAAGAAAACGAACAAGTTTAGGTAAGAAAAGAATTTTGCATATCCTTCATCATCGTGCATATATCCCATTGAATATAGGTGGATTAAGAAACCAACACCTGTAATAATCAATAACATAATAGATGATAATGGGTCTATTAAGAATGCAATATTTACTTTGAAATCACCAGCGGCAATCCACTCAAATAAGTTCAATGTAAATGATTTCTCTTTGCTTCCTGAGATTTCGAAGAAAATTCCTAACGCTAACAAGAAAGAACCTAATACCATTGTGCTAGCAATGATACCTGAAAGGCTTTTAGAAAGGTAGGATTTACCAAGGCTGACAATCAAAAATCCTGTCAACGGTAAAAGTGGTACTAACCAAATTAACTCTTTCATTGCGCTTAAAATTTAAGTTTGTTAAGAAATCCTATATCCGTTGTTTGTGTATTACGGTGTATCATAATCAAAATGGATAAACCAACAGCCACTTCTGCTGCTGCTACCGCCATAATGAAGAATACAAATACTTGTCCTTTTCCGTCTCCGTGGTGTGCTGAAAATGCTACCATTAATAAGTTCACTGCGTTTAGCATTAACTCAATACACATAAAGATGATAATGGCATTTCTTCTTAAAAGAACCCCCATCACACCGATTGAGAACAATGCTGCACTCAACAAAATGTAATGATTTAAGGGTATAGCCTGTAATGTTTCCATACTCTATTTATTAACTTCTTTTTTACTTAACATTATTGCTCCAACCATTGCTCCTAATAAAAGCACAGATGAAATTTCGAATGGCAATGCAAATTCATTGAAAAGAATTTTTCCAAGATTTGTTGTAACACCTATCGTAGCATCTTTTTGAATTAATGGTTGTGTTTCTGCTTTACCGAAAGTGGCAACCAATGTCAATAACAACATTCCTCCTGAAACCACTCCTGCAACTTTCACCCACGTTTTTTTCACAGGTTCAGCGCTTACATTCAGGTTTAATAGCATTAACACATATAAGAACAATACCATAATTGCTCCGGCATATACTACAATGTGAACTACTGCAAGGAATTGTGCATTTAATAATAAATAATGCCCTGCGATAGAGAAAAACGTAATTACAAGATATAATACGCTGTGGATTGGATTTTTAGAGAATACCACCATCAATCCAGATAGTATTGCTAAAAATGACAAGAAATAAAATACGTAATGTGTCATTTCTTTATATTTTATTGTGACTTAAATTCTTATTCTTTTTGAATTCCAACACTTCTTGTGTTTGACGTTTTGTAACATCGATACGCTCGTTTACTTTTTCAACTAATTTGTCTTTTCCGTAAACGAAATCATCTCTGTCGAATTCAGTAGGAACAATTCTATCTGTTAAGAAAATGGCTTCTTTTGGACACGCATCTTCGCATAATCCGCAGAAAATACAACGCAACATATTGATTTCATAATTTGCTGCATATTTTTCTTCTCTGTATAATCCTTCTTCTCCTTTTTTACGTTCCGCAGCATTCATTGTGATTGCTTCTGCTGGACAAGCCACAGCACACAATCCACACGCTGTACATCTTTCAGCCCCATTCTCATCTCTTTTCAATACGTGTTGTCCACGGAAATTCGGGCTCATATCACGTTTTACTTCTGGATATTGAATCGTTGCTGCTTTTCTAAACATATTTTTGAAAGTAATTTTCATCCCTCCCCAAATTGCAGGTATATACAATTTTTCGGAAAGTGTCATTTCTTTCTTTACTACTTGTTTTGCTCTGTTTGTTAGTGGTTGCATCTCTCTAAAAATTAATTGATTTTACCATTCATCCACATTACTACACCTGTAACCAAGATATTTAAAATCGCTAACGGAATTAGTGATTTCCATCCTAACCTCATCAACTGGTCATATCGGAAACGTGGTAAAGTCCAACGGATCCACATAAAGAAGAAGATGAAGAAGAATACTTTGATAAACATAATTCCTGTTCCTAATGCAGTTGCCATTGTAGTTGACAATCCTAATGCTTCGTTGATTTCATTTTGGAAAGGGAAATGATATCCTCCAAAGTAGAAAGTAACGATAACAGCAGAAGAGATAAACATATTGATGTATTCTGCAAATAGGAATAAACCTAATTTCATACTTGAATACTCTGTATGGTATCCACCAATCAATTCTGATTCACTTTCAGGCATATCGAAAGGTGCTCTGTTTAACTCTGCAAAAGCACAAATTAAAAAGATTAAAAACCCTAATGGTTGATATACAAAGTTTGCTAATCCTGCATCTTGTTGGTCAGCGATTTCTTTCAAACTCATCGTCCCTGTTGACATAATCAACGCGATGATTGCTAATCCCATTGCGATTTCGTAACTAATCATCTGTGCAGATGCACGAATAGCCCCCATCAACGAGTATTTGTTGTTTGATGCCCATCCACCAATCATAATACCATATACTCCTAATGATGTAATACCAAAAATGTAAAGTACACCAATATTTAAGTCTGCTACTTGTAATTGGAAAGTGTGTCCCCACAATTCGATATCGCCTCCCCAAGGAATTAATGCTCCTGCCATCAATGCAGTGGTCATTGCGATACACGGTCCAAGGATAAATAAGGCTTTGTTTGATACGTTAGGAATGATTTCCTCTTTCATAAACATTTTAACCCCATCCGCCAATGGTTGTAACAACCCTAGTGGTCCCGCTCTGTTTGGTCCTTTACGGTTTTGCATCCAAGCAGAAACTTTACGCTCCAATAAAGTTGAATACATTGCCACCAATAAAGAAACGGCAAACATTGTAACAACTAAAATGATTTTAAATAATAATCCGGCTTCCATTTTATTAACCTTTATTTAAGTTTTCAGAGATTTGTTTTTGATATTTTAGAATATCTTCTTTAATATCTTTCAAATGCTCATAATGATTTAATGAAACAACGGATTTACGGTCAATGTGACGTGGTCCTTCAATAACCCAATCACTTGTTTTTTTCTTTTCGAAACGACACGTATTACAGATAAATGATTCTACTTCGTTGTATTGGTCTTTTCTTCCTGTTACACGTAAGATTTCGTCTCCTTTTTCCCAAACAACTACTTTTCCAGAACATTGTGGATGTTCACAATCTCTGTGTGCGTCCATTGGCTTCGTAAACCAAACACGACTTCCAAAACGAGCCGTTTTATCCGTTAACGCTCCAACTGGACAAACATCAATCATATTTCCAGAGAAATCACTATCGATTGCTTTCTCAATGTAAGTAGAAATTTCTGCGTGGTCTCCACGGTTTATAACCCCGTGACATCTTCCCCCTTCTGCTACTTGATCAGCCACAAACGTACAACGGTAGCACAGAATACATCTGTCCATATGTAGTTTGATTTTGTCACCTATATCGATTTTTTCATACGTTCTTCTTTCTTCTTCGTAACGTGTATTTGCAGCACCGTGTTTGAAACCAAGGTTTTGTAAATCACATTCTCCTGCTTGGTCACAAATTGGACAATCCAACGGGTGGTTGATTAATAAAAACTCAACTACTCCTTTACGTGCTTCCAATACTTGTGGGCTAGTGATATTTTCTACCACCATACCATCCATTACGGTAGTACGACACGATGGAACCAATTTTGGCATAGGACGTGGGTCGTTGGTAGAACCTTGTGATACTTTTACTAAACACGTACGACATTTACCTCCACTTCCTTCTAATTTGGAATAGTAGCACATCGCAGGTGGTACGATATCCCCTCCTACGCTTCTTGCTGCGTTCAAAATAGTTGTTCCGTCTGGTACTTCTATTTCTACTCCGTCGATAGTTACTTTTGCCATTTTCTTTCTATTATCTAATTGCGAAAAGGTGCTTAATTATGCGTTTTGAGTTGCAGAACTTACAAACGGTTCTTTCTCAAAATGTTTTGGGTCTTTGATTTTCTCTGGGTTTAACACGTGGTATTCAAATTCCTCACGGAAATGGCGAATAGCACTTGCCACTGGCCAAGCAGCAGCGTCACCCAAAGGACAAATCGTATTTCCTTCAATTTTCTTTGAAATATCCACTAATAAATCAATGTCTTTCATAGTACCGTGACCGTGTTCGATACGGTGTAATACTTTTTCCATCCATCCTGTACCTTCACGACAAGGGGAACATTGTCCACACGATTCGTGGTGGTAGAAACGAGCCAAAGTCCACGTATGTCTTACGATACAAGCCGTTTCATCCATAATGATAAAACCACCTGAACCTAACATAGTACCTGTTGCAAATCCTCCATCTGATAACGATTCGTAGGTCATCAAACGAGCATCACCATTAGCCGTTTTTGTAATTAAATGTGCTGGTAAAATCGGAACTGAAGAACCACCTGCAATCATTGCTTTGATTTTTCTACCGTCTTTAATACCCCCACAGTATTCATCCGAATAGATAAATTCCTCTACTGGTAAGCCTAATTCGATTTCATATACTCCTGGTTTGTTAATATGACCACTTGCAGAAATCAATTTAGTACCTGTACTTCTTTCGATACCGATTTTAGCATATTCTTCTCCTGTCATATTTACAATATGCGGAACTGCTGCAATCGTTTCAACGTTGTTTACCACTGTTGGCGAAGCGTACAATCCTGAAATCGCTGGGAAAGGTGGTTTCATACGTGGGTTTCCGCGTTTTCCTTCCAATGATTCTAATAAGGCTGTTTCTTCTCCACAGATATAGGCTCCACCTCCAATTTGAACGTGTAAGTCTAACGAGTAATCTGTACCGAAAATATTTTTTCCTAATAAACCTGCTTCGTATGCCTCTGCGATTGCTTTTTCTAAAATACGCAATACATAGAAATATTCTCCACGGATATAGATATAAGATGTCTTTGCCCCTAAAGCAAAACTTGATACTAACATTCCTTCCACTAATGCGTGTGGAATTTTTTCCATCAAATACCTGTCTTTGAATGTTCCAGGCTCACTCTCATCGGCATTACATACCAAGTAACGAGGTTTTTCTGATTTTTTATCGATAAAACTCCACTTCATCCCTGCTGGGAAACCTGCTCCACCTCTACCTCTTAAGCCAGATTTTTTAACTTCTTCTGTAATATCGTCTGGTGCCATCGATTTAATTGCTTTTTCAGCAGCACGATATCCACCCATTTTACGGTAAACTTCCAAGGTTTCAATCCCTGGTACGTTTTCGTGTTCTAATAATATTTTACGTCCCATAGTAGTTGTCAATTAACAGTATCTTGAACGTTTATCATCTGCACGTAATTTTTCAATTAAGGCATCTGCTTTTTCATTCGTTAGATTTTCGTGATAATCTGCTCCACATTGTAACATCGGTGCAGTACCACAAGAACCTAAACATTCTACTGTTTTAAGGGTAAACATTCCATCAGTTGTTGTTTCACCAACTTTGATATTCAATTTATTCTCTAAATATGTCACTAAATCATCTGCCCCGTTTAACATACAAGGTCCAGTTTGACATACTTCTAACAAGCATTTTCCTACAGGTTGTAAGTTATACATTGTGTAGAAAGATGCTACCTCGTACACCTCAATCGGTTTGATTTCTAAAATCGATGCAACATAATCCATTACTTCTGGACTTAACCATCCATCGAATTCTGCTTGTGCAACGTGCAATACAGGCAATAAGGCAGATTTTTGTCTTCCTTCTGGGTAGCGTTTAATGATATTTTTCACTACCTCCATTGCTTCTGTTGAAAATGCTATTTCTGACATACGCTGTTTCTTAACTATTATAAATTCTATGCGTCTAATTCTCCTGCGATTACGTTCAAACTACTCAACGTAAGAACGGCATCAGACAACATAGCCCCTTTAATCATTTCTGAATATGCTTGGTAATAAATGAAGCACGGTCTTCTGAAACTTAATCTGAAAGGTGCTCTACCACCGTCGCTGATTAAGTAAAAACCTAATTCTCCATTTCCACCTTCTACTGAATGATATACTTCACCTGCTGGAATGTTTGATTCACCCATAATGATTTTGAATTGGTAAATCAACGCTTCCATATTGTGGTACACCTCTTCTTTTGGTGGTAAGAATACCTCTGGAACATCTGCGTGAACAGGTCCATCAGGTAATTTCGCAATTGCTTGCTTGATGATGCTAAACGATTGTTTGATTTCTTCTTGACGAACCATAAAACGGTCGTAAGTATCTCCATTTTGTCCTACTGGAATTTGGAAATCGAAATCTTCATACGATGAATACGGTGTTGCTACGCGTACATCATAATCTACACCAGTCGCACGTAAGTTAGGTCCAGTAAAACCATAGTTCAACGCTTTTTCAGCAGAAATAGGACCAGCACCAATGGTTCTGTCCATAAAAATTCTGTTTCTCGTTAAAAGTGAGTCAAACTCTTCGAATATTTGTGGGAATGTTTCTACGAAATTGTGAATTTTTTGCCAAGCAGACGCAGGGAATTCATTTTGAAAACCACCTACACGTCCCATATTTGTTGTCAAACGAGCACCACAAATGTCTTCGTAGATTTCATAAATTTTCTCACGTTGTTGGAATACATACAAAAAACCACTCAAAGCACCTGTATCTACCCCAATAACACTGTTACATACCAAATGGTCCGCGATACGTGCTAATTCCATAATGATAACACGCATATATTGAGCGCGTTTTGGAACTTCGATGCCTAATAATTTTTCGACAGTCATTTGCCAACCAAGGTTGTTAATTGGTGCCGAACAATAATTTAAGCGGTCAGTAAGCGTAGTGATTTGGTAATAATTTCTTCTTTCAGCGATTTTTTCAAATGCTCTGTGAATATATCCTACTGTTGGCACAGCATCCATAATGATATCCCCATCCATTGTAAGGATATTTTCAAAAATACCGTGTGTTGCAGGGTGAGTAGGTCCAAGGTTCAAAATTGAATATCCTTGTTTTTCTACCTCTAATCTTCTTTTTTCTAATTCTGCTGAATTCATAGTAATTCTGTTAGAATTTTGGTTTAACGACCGAACATTGCATCGTCTTTGTCTTCTCTTGTCTCGTCTTCCACTTGGTATTGTTTACGCATAGGGAAGTAAGGTTGGTCGTCCATATTTAAGATTTTCGTCAAATTTGGATGACCTGTAAATTGTATTCCATAGAAATCGTATGTTTCTCTTTCTAACCAATTTGCTGTTTTAAACAAAGAAGTCACACTTGGAACTTTAATATCAGCCTCTGAAGTATATACTTTGATACGAATACGTTGATTTTGTACCATATCGTGTAATTGATATACCACACAAAACTCTTCTTCTTTTGCGTTATCAGGATATTGAACTCCACACAAAGAAGTCATAAACTGAAATTTGTAATCTTCGTAATCGTATAAGAAAGTCAATACGTTTAAGATTTCTTCTTTTTTAACTGTAAAAGTTGGGAAATCAACGATTAACTCTTGTTTTACGATAGCACCACCAAATTTATCTTGTAATGCTTTTCCTATGCGTTCCGTTACGTTTTCCATATTACTCGATTCCGTAAGATGCTAATAACTCGGTATATTCAGGGGTATTTCTTCTACGAAGCGATTCTTTCCCTACTAATTCTTGTACTTGTAAGATACCATCAATTACTTGTTCTGGTCTTGGTGGACATCCAGGAATGTATACATCCACAGGAATAATTCTGTCAATACCTTGCAATACACTGTAAGTATCAAAAATTCCCCCACTTGAAGCACAAGCCCCCATAGCAATCACCCAACGAGGTTCTGCCATTTGTAGGTAAACTTGTTTCACAACAGGTGCTAATTTTTTAGAAATCGTTCCCATTACCATTAGTAAGTCTGCTTGACGTGGAGAAAAACTCAAACGTTCTGACCCAAAACGACCTAAATCGTAGTGGGAAGCCATCGTTGCCATAAACTCAATACCGCAACAAGAAGTTGCAAATGGCAAAGGCCACAATGAATTTTTTCTTGCTAAACCTACTACTTGGTCCAACGAAGTTGCGAAAAAACCAGAACCTTCGTGTCCGTCTGGTGCTTTAACAATCTTCACTTTTGATTCAACAATATCTTTTTCTGAACTCATGGTTTCGAATTTTTATTATTTATCCTCCCATTTTAGGGCACCTTTCTTCAATACATAGAAGAACCCTAATAATAAAAGACCTATGAATAAGAACATTTCAATTAGTCCGTTTGTTCCCAACGTTTTGAAATTTACAGCCCAAGGGTACATAAATATTACTTCTACGTCGAATAATACAAACAAGATTGCTACTAAAAAGTATTTCACTGAAAATGGAACACGCGCATTACCTGACGACTCGATACCACACTCGAATGAATCTAATTTTTTCTTTGATTTTCTGTGTGGACCTAAGAAGTGTGTTGCAACGATAGTAGTGACCACAAATCCAAGTGCTACTCCTAACTGAACCAAAATTGGTAAATAACTAGATGGTGTTTCTACTTGCATAATTTATAATTTACAAAGTTTTTAACAATTTGATAGTCAAAAAGAAACTATAATTTAAATTGAATAAATTCACTAAAAATCAGAGTTTCTCTAGTTAATTAACCTGCTAAAATAGATAACTTTTAGATTTTATTAACATATTTTGACAATAAATTAACATAAATCGCGATGATTTAGTTTAGGTATGATTCACAATTTTAAAAATTGTTATTTCACTTTTCGTTTATAATTGAAATTAACCCCTATGCTAAAATTTGCTTGTAACCACGTAAAGTCTTGACTTGCTCTATCTTCTTCGTGCATTGTGGTGCGTATGTCGGGTAAGTTTATATACCCCACTTTTTCTTCAAATTGGATGAAAAATCTTTCCCAGAATTGAAAGTTTAAACCCAAAACAGCACCTATGCCATATCCTGCTAAATGAAATTGGTCATAACGCACATAATTCAGCAGTGTCACATTTGAACGCGGGACCACTATTCCCGCTCCAATACCTTCAATTACATTTAGTTTGAAATTTTTATGTTTGAATATATTATCGGTTCTTCTAATTTCAGTATTTAGGTAGTTAAGACCGTCGGTATGCTCAAATTGTAAAAATTTAGGATTGATGGTTATTTTATTTCCATTGTAGTTTCCGTCGTAATCATTTCCTGTATTTATTTCACCCGTGATGGTGCTAAATTGCTCTCCTACCATTACATACTTCATATGGTCTGCACCAAAAGAAATATCGTATTTATCATTTAGAAAATATCCGATTCTTAAGTTGTACTGAGGAATGGTGACTGTTTGAAAGTAGGTAGAAATTGCAAATTTACTTTGTCTATCTCTTGCTTCTACATTCGTTAATGTGAAGTCATAATTGTTTCCTTCAAAATGAATATCTGAACGGCTATACAAGGAACGGTTCCATCCCCAATAGGCATAAAAACTTCCTTTTTTAACTATGTTTTTTGTCGGTATGCTTGTAATTTCTTGACCATAAACACTTCCGATTGTTAATAGAAAGATTCCGATAATTTTTTTCATTGGTCTAATTTTTCTAGACAAATGTAGTATTATTGTTTATTATCGATGTTTACACAAATCAGTTATTCGATTAATTTGATTATATTAGGTTGTTTATAAATATTATAGTTATGAAACCAATTCTTTTATTGCTATTCTGTATCTTTTTATTTGTTCGTTTACAAGCGCAAACGAAACAGCAATTAGATAAATTTTTGGTTTCCTCTATTTATGAAGATGAAAAAAGTGAGTTAATCATTACAGATGTTTTGCATTTTAATGCACAAATTATCAAAGAGAAAACACACGATACAATTCGTTTAACAGACCCAGTCACTGGAGAATTTGTTTCTTATAATAAGTCTGTACTTATGAGTCATTTCGATAATTGGTTGAGTGATTTTGCGAAAACACGTATTACTAAAGTTAAAAAAGATACGAGTCATTATGCTATTTTATATCGAACTCGTTTTGAGGGTGATTTTGTCAACGTGTTGTTGATTGCAGAATTTAAAGATGAAAAGATTCGCTTGCGTTTTTTTGATGAAGGTGATGTTCGCACAACCGATAAAATGGTGCCTGAACATTTCAATTTAGCAAGTCGTTTTTCCTCTGATGTGTTGATGTATCCTTCAAAAGACCCAAAGAATTTAAACACGAAACACGTTGAAGCCTTGAAACAATATAAAAAAGAAATTGAACAAATTATTGTTTCTGTTAATTTCTATATTCTTGGCAATCAAGATTACATCATCAAAGCAGAAAACTTGCTCCTAGATTTTTTACCCAAGTTTGATTTTTGAATTTTCTTTTAACGTATAACGTTAAGTTAGTCGTCTCACTGAGCCAGTTGATTGTCACACTGAGCCCGTCGAAGTGTGATTGGTTAAATTTTCCTCATTTTTTTAACGAATGGCGAATTTGTGTTAAAAATTATACCTATTATTGTTATTGGTTAAATTTTCATTGTTTTTTTAACAAATAGCAATTATGAGTAAAAAAGTTCCTTACGATAGAAATTCTCCTTACAATCAATTACCCTTGCTACCACCATTAGATGAGAAAGTAATTGATATTGAGATTTTAACGAAACTTGCTAAAACGCGTGGAGCATTAGGTAAATTAGATGGAATTGTTCGAACCCTACCTAATCCTTATATGTTGGTCAATACCATTACATTAAGTGAGGCAAAAGATTCTTCTGAAATTGAAAATATTTTTACTACGCACGATGAACTATATCAGGCAATTGCGGTAGATACAACTGAAATGTCAGCAAGTGCAAGAGAGGTGCTTCGATATCGAGAGGCATTGGAGGTAGGTATTGCTTTGTTAAAAGAAAAAGAGCAATTGGATTTTGAGACTATATTGGCTGTTTATCAAAAAATTGAAGATACAACACAAGGAATTCGACCTCCTACTTTATCAACCGTAATTAAAAAAGGGGGTAGTTCAATGACAAGTGGACGTGTGATTTATACTCCACCACGAGGAAAAGGAGTGATTGAAAATTTAATTGAAAATTGGCTATATTATATAAATAATAAGGAATTTGATTATGATCCATTATTAAAAATGGCTATTACACATTACCAATTTGAAGCCATTCATCCCTTTGCAGATGGGAATGGGCGTACAGGTCGTATATTAAATTTATTGTTGTTAATGCAATTTGATTTATTAGCCTACCCAGTGTTGTATTTATCTGGATTTATAATTCGCAATAAAAACGATTACTACGCAAATTTAGGTGCTGTTACAGAACGATTTTCTTGGAAAAATTGGATTTTATTTATTCTCGAGGGTGTTGAACAAACTTCTTACTATACCATTGAATTAATTGAAAAAATCAATGAATTATATATCAATGTAAAAAATTTCATATTGGAAGAAGACCCAAAATTCAATCCTGAAATTATAAAATTATTGTTTCATCAGCCTTACATTCGTGCTATTCATATAGTTCAATCGCCTGAATGCAAGATTGCTAGTCGTCAAACGGCAGATAAAAAGTTAATGGAATTAGTAAAGATGAATATGCTTTCTAAAAAACAAGTGGGTAGAGAAACAGTGTATATTAATAATCAACTTATTAATTTAATTTCTGCGAAATAAAAATTTTCATTTGTTAAATTATCCTCACTTTTTTAACGAATGGCGAATTTGTGTTAAAGACAATGTGTTTTTACTTAACTGATTTTTCCTAAAAGTTTATAATATCTTTTACTTTGATGCCTAATGAAGATGTTATCTTAACTAGTGTTTTAATTGTAGTATTTAATTTACCATTTTCAATTGCACCAATTTGAGAAAGAGGAATACCTGAATCACTGGACAAATCTAATTGAGTCATTCCTTTTGACAATCTTATTTTTCTGATTGTCATTCCTAGTTCTATTAAATAAATCTCACGTTCGGTTTTCACGACAACCAAATAAGACTTTTTTTATCACGCACTACAACCGATATATCGGTTATTATTTATATAATTGCTTTAAATTATTAACTTAGTAATAATTCATTATTTAAACTTTATAAACATATTTATGAAACACAATATATTTAATCTCTTTTTATTTCTTTTAATTACAATTTCTTGTAGTAAAAAAAGTGATATTAAAAAGGAGACTATATCAATTTCAAACCTTAAATGTTTTGAAGTAGAACTAATAGGAAGCCTCAAGAAGTTTCAGACTGCTCACAATGTTATGTTTAATGTTTACTATAATGGAGGCAATGGAAAAAAATACTTTTCTAAAACACATAAATCTACAGGAGTCGAAGGCTTAACAGCCTCTTTAAAAGAAGGTGTTTTAAATAATGGTGATGGATTTTTAATTTATAATGTCTCTGGAGTACCTTTATCTAAAGGATTTGCAACTTTTAATATTTCATTTGGTGAAATAACTTGTGTTATAAATTTTAATGTTGAAGAACAAAAACCTATTAATTTTGAATCTGTAGGAACAGAAATAGGATATCTGTCAGGTACAATAAAAGATATAGAAGGTAATCTTTATAAAACATTAAAAATTGGTTCGCAACAATGGATGGCAGAAAACTTAAAAACTACTAAATATAATGATGGATCTGAAATTATGAATATTTATAATAATTCTCAGTCTTTAGATTCAAAATCTGCTAAATGGTCATATTATAATAATGATACATTTAATAATAATCATTACGGGAAACTATATAATTGGTATACAATTGATAAATCTTTAAATGGTTTTAGGAACGTTTGTCCAACAGATTGGCATATACCTTCTTATTCTGAATGGCGTACATTAATAAACTTTTTAGGAGGATTTAATATTGCAGGTGAAAAGTTGAAGGAGATAGGTTTAACAAGTTGGGAATTACCAAATACTAATGCAAATAATAGTTCTTTATTTACTGCACTCCCAGGTGGATATTTAGAGGCTGATTTAAATTACTATGGCTTAAATAAAACAGGTTTTTGGTGGTCTTCTGAACATCAGTTTTCTGAAGAAGAGGCATATTCTTTTGGTTTAAATTACAACAGTTCTCATGTTGATATTCAAGGATTTTATAAAGGAGCACAATTATCCATTAGATGTGTTAAATAATGGTAGATAATAATATATTTTTATAAATTAATTATTACTATCAAGACAAATTATTAAATGTGAATAGATAACAATTATAACGAATACTTTAAAAAGTGATTGGTAATTAAATTCTTTCTTTTAAGAGGCTCAAATAATTTTATTTGGGCTTTTTTTAGTTTCATTCCATAAAAAACAAAAAACCCTTAACACTTTCGTATTAAGGGTTTTCGAGGTCTCGAGCGGATTCGAACCGCTGTAGACGGTTTTGCAGACCGGTGCCTAAGCCTCTCGGCCACGAGACCATTTTGAGAGGACAAAAATAGAAATTATTTTGGGTAACGCAAGTTAGTTTAGTATTTTTCTTCAATGATGATGGCTACATTGTCCACGTCACCATTGATAGGTGGGCAAATTTTTGTGATTTTTATGCGCACATAATGCATTCCTTCTACTTCATTTTCAAAGCGTTTCAAAATACGGTAACCAACGTGTTCGATTAGTTTTGATGGTATTGCCATTTCTTCTTTTACAATGCGATTAATAACAACATAATCGATTGTATCAATAAGCGTATCTTCAAGAGCCGCTTTCAAAAAGTTGGTTTCCAAAGATACATCCACCAAATAATGACCGCCGATTTTTGTTTCTTCAGGCAAACACCCGTGAAAAGCGTATAATTTGATTCCGTTTACTTCTATGTGGTTTTTCATTTCTTTAGACGTTAGATTTCAGACTTCAGACATTAGACTTCAGACATCATAATCGTCTAAAGTCTAATATCTAGTGTCTTATAGTCTTTTTAATCCAATTTCCATACGTGCTACTACCTCTTCTTTTCCTAGGAAAGCAGCGATTTCGAACATACTTGGTCCCATTCCTGCGCCAGTGATTAATAAACGGAACAACGGTAATACTGCACCAATTCCTAATCCTTTATCAGCGATGAATGCTTTGAATTTTGCTTCGATTGTTTCGTGTGTAAATGGTTCAATTTCAGATAGAATTTGTTTCCATTCCGTCATCAATGCCGGTGCGTTTTCGTTCCATTTTTTAGAAACAGTTTGTGCATCGTATTCAGCAGGACGCGATAATAAATAACTTCCTTCTACTAAAATATCTTCTGCAAACGTTGCTCTTTCCTTCATCAATCCGCAAATCGCAACTAATTTATCGTGTTCGAATTCTCCTTCGATTTTACCTGCTAACATTTCAGCAATGCGCTCGTTTGGAGTGTTTTTTAAATGTTGTTGTTGGAACCATTTTGTTTTTTCAGCATCGAATTTCGCTCCTGCTTTTCCTACTCTGTCAAGCGTAAATGCTTCTTCTAATTCTTGTAATGAAAATAATTCTTGGTTTGTTCCTGGGTTCCATCCTAAAAACGCTAACATATTGATAAACGCTTCTGGTAAATATCCTTTTTCTCTGTATCCAGAGTATAATTCTCCTTCTGATGTAATCCAGTTTGTTGGGAAAACTGGAAATCCTAAACGGTCTCCATCTCTTTTCGATAATTTTCCGTTTCCATCCGGACGTAACAATAACGGTAAGTGCGCAAAACGTGGACAATCCCAACCAAATGCTTCGTACAACAACACGTGTAAAGGTGCTGATGGTAACCATTCTTCCCCACGAATTACGTGGCTGATTTCCATTGTGTGGTCATCAACGATGTTTGCTAAATGGTACGTTGGCATACCATCACTTTTGAATAACACTTTGTCATCCAAGTTGTTTGTATTTACCACAACCCATCCACGAATAATATCTTCAAAACGCACGTCGTGGTTACGTGGCATTTTCATACGAATTACATATTGTTCTCCTGCTGCAATTCTTCTTTCTACTTCGTCAGCCGGTAAGGTCAACGAGTTTTTCATTGAGGTACGAGTAACGCTGTTGTATTGCCAGTTCGGCATACCCATTTCTTTCGCTTGCTCACGCACTTTGTCTAATTCTTCTGCTGTATCAAATGCGTAATATGCTTTGTCGTTAGCCACTAATTGTTCTGCATACGGACGGTACATTTCCTTACGTTCAGATTGAACATACGGACCATAATTTCCACCGATACCAGGACCTTCCGTTGGCATAATTCCACACCATTTCAACGCATCCATAATGTAGTCCTGTGCACCTTCTACAAAACGAGTTTGGTCAGTATCTTCGATACGAATGATGAATGTACCATTGTTCTTTTTCGCAAACAAATAGTTGTATAATGCGGTACGAACACCTCCCATATGTAATGGACCTGTTGGTGAAGGGGCAAACCTTACGCGAACTGCTTTTTCAGACATAGTTGAATTCTTTTTTGGCAAAGATAATAATATTGTTTATTAGTGATTTTTGATATCAACGATACTTTTATATAATTTAGTAGGTTATTGTGTTGAACAATGTGGCTATGAGCAATTACGAACGTCTGCTGGAACAAATTGATGCTTTTATACGCAAGTATTATAAAAATCAATTAATTAAAGGCGGAATTTTAGTATTAGGTTTCTTTGTTTTGTTATTCTTGGTAGTAACATTCTTGGAATTTATTGGCCGTTTTGGTACGCCTGTTCGTGCCTTTTTGTTCTTTTCTTTTTTGGGTGTCAACTTATTTTTGCTCTACAAATACGTTTTTATTCCTGTTTCGAAATTATTTGCTTTTGGTAAACGCATTTCTCGCACGCAAGCATCCTTGATTATCGGTGATTTTTTCCCAGAAATTGCAGATAGATTACTAAATACTTTACAATTAAACGATTCGCTTTCAGTAGAAGGGGCTAATTATGAATTAGTACGTGCAAGTATTTCGCAACGTGCTACCTCTATTTCTGCCATTCCTTTTGTTAATGGTATAGATTTACGCAAGAATGTAAAATACCTCAAATATTTCCTACCGGTGTTTTTGCTGTTTTTGGTTGTGGTTACTTTCTTCCCATCGGTTATTACTCAAGGAAGCCAGCGTGTGGTGAATTATCAAAAAGAATTTAAACCGGTTGCTCCTTTTGATTTTGTTATTTCAGATTACAAAGATTTTGTAGTTGAGGGCGAAGATGTTCACATAGAAGTTCGTACTCCTGGTTCAGTGATCCCTGATAAAGTGTATTTGGTGAGTTCAATGGGGAAATTTTTGATGCAACGCAGTTCGAAAACACTTCATTCGTATGTCTTACCAAGTGTTTCTCAATCGGTTGATTTTCATTTTGAAGCAGTAGGTTTTTCAAGTAATCCGTATGCCATTCGATTGATACCAAAATCGGCGATAGGGGTATTTGACGCACATTTACATTATCCGACTTATTTGGGTAAAAAAGACCAAATCATTCAAAATGCGGGTGATTTAGAAATTCCAGAGGGAACAAAAATTACGTGGAAAGTACGTTCTAAAAACAGTGCTTCGGTATCCTTTGATTGGGGTAGTGGTAATCGATTTATATCCGCAGAGGAAAGTTTTGATTACACTAAAACACTTTCTGCATCTACTCGTTTGAAAGTATTGTTAAAGAATAAGTTCATTGATAAAACGGATACGCTGAAATATACTCTACAAGTAGTCAAAGATGCTTTTCCGTCTATTCAGGTGCAACAAACAACAGATAGTTTAAGCGCTTCGATTAAATATTTTTCTGGTTCGATTGAAGATGATTATGGTTTGAAACAATTGCATTTTGTGTATGTTATCCATTCGCAAGGGAAAAAACCGAAAACGGTTCGTAAATCGGTGATGCAACCTGCTGGAACTGAAATGCGTTTTGGCTATGCATTTGATTTCCGTGCAGAAGAACTTTCCTTGAATGATAAAATTGAATATTACTTCGAAGTTTCTGATAATGATGGAGTAAATGGTTCTAAATCTTCTAAATCTGATTTCTATACGTACAAATTACCATCGTTGGAAGCATTAAATGAACAACGTGACGAACAACAAACAGCGGTGCGAGAAAACTTAAACGATATAATGAATAAAGCGCAACGTTTCCAACAACACGTGGAAAAATTGAAGAAAGATGTATTGAATGACCAAACCCCTGAATGGAACAAACTCAATCAAATTGAGCAATTAAAACAAGAACAAGAAAATATTCAGAATGAGTTAAATGCTATTCAAGAGCAAATTCAAGAAAGTACTTCACAGAAAAGTGAATTGTCGGAATTGGACAAGCAATTACTTGAAAAACAAGAAATGATACAAGATTTATTAGACAAAGTGATGGATGATGAAATGAAATCCTTGTTGAATAAATTGGAAGAGTTGATGAAATCCGAAAACAAAGAACAATTAGATAAAAAATTAAATCAATTGGATGCTAAATCGGAAGATATGCAAAAGCAACTCGACCGAAGTATTGAAATGTTGAAACGTTTACAAGTCAATGAGAAAATTGATGCCATCGAAGACGAATTAAAACAATTAGCCGAAGAGCAAGATAAATTGAAAGAAAACATTGAAAAAGATGCTATTTCACAAGATAAAGCAGGAAAAAAACAAGAAGAAATAGATAAAAAATTTGATGAGTTAAAAGAAGATTTAAAAGAGTTAGAGAAATTAAATAACTCGCTTTCTAATCCGATCGAATTAGGAAAACACGACGATAACGAAAAAACGATTTCTGAAGAACTATCCAAGGCAAAAGAGAACATTGATAAAGGAAATGAGAAAAAAGCCACTAAAAACCAACAAAAGGCTTCTCAAGAGATGAATAAAATGGCGAATGAGTTGAACAAACAGCAAAACGCTTCAAACAAACAACAAGCAGGAGAAGACGTTGAAACTGTTCGTGCTTTGCTTGAGAATTTAATGTCAATTAGTTTTAATCAAGAAGATATACTTACTGGTTTTAGTCAAATTCGTACTACTGATCCGTTATATCGAAAATTTGGAAGACGTCAACGTGCTTTGATTGATGAAATTAAAATGGTAGAAGATAGTTTGAATGATTTAGCGAAACGTCAACCTAAAATTGCTTCTTTTGTGGATAAAGAGTTACGTGAAATTCATAGCCATACTGATTTAGCCCTAGAATCGATAGATGAACATCAAAAGAACGATATTACTACCCATTTGCAGTTTGTTTTAACAGGTGTAAATAATTTGGCTTTAATGTTGAACGAATCGCTACAACAAATGCAGTCCGAAATGAAAGGTCAAGGTCAGGGCGATGGTTCTTGTCCTAATCCTAAACCTGGTAAAAATGGTTCTGCTGGAAATATGGGTGATATGAAGCAGATGCTTAAAAAGCAATTAGAAGCATTAGAAAAAGGAAAACAACCGGGTAACAAACCGGGTCTAGGAGGCAAACCTGGTCAAGATGGTTCACCTGGTTCGATGGGTTTGAATGGGAAAGAAATAGCCCAAATGGCAGCCCAACAAGCCGCTTTACGTGCTAAATTAGAACAACTTCGTCGTGAGATGAATAAAGATGGTAAAGGTTCTGGTAATTCCCTAAATCCCTTAATTAATGCATTAGACCAGCAGGAAAAAGATTTAATCAATCGAAATAAAAAAGCAGATTTCGTTAAACGTCAAAAAGAAATCATTACTAGGCTTTTAGAAAGTGAAGATGCGCTACGTGAACGAGGATTTGATGAAAAAAGAGAATCTAAATCTGCAAAAGATTACAATAATGGTAACCTTAAGGCAATTAATCAGTATAATCAACAAAAGTCGAAACAACTTGATGTGTTGCATTTACTGAATCCTTCTTATCGAAAGTATTATAAAGATAAAGTAAATCAATATTTTAACGAGTTTCAATAGTGTTTGAATTACGTTAATTTTTTTGTAATGAGTGTTGATATTACTGTGATTGATAAACTTTCAATAAATTCAGATTTATCTCAATTATCGTTGGTAGAGGGGTTGATTGATAAAACCTGCGCCTCGTTAAATATAGACGAAGATATGTATGGTAATGTATTGATTGCTGTTACTGAAGCAGTAAATAATGCAATCATACACGGAAATAAATTTTCTTCTGATTTAAATGTATCAGTGGATGTACTTGATACAGATGAGACTTTTGCTTTTAGAATTACAGATGCTGGTACTGGTTTCGATTACACAAATTTACCTGACCCTACTGCTCCTGAAAATTTAGAAAAAGAAAATGGTCGTGGTATCTTTTTAATTCGTAATCTTTCTGATAACCTTGAGTTTTCTGAAAATGGTAAAGTAGCAACTATCTTTTTTAATAAATCAAATGCTTGATATCAATTACGAAGACATTGATGATTTATCATTAAACGAAATTGATTTAACAAATTGGATTTCAAAAGTTTGTTTGTCTGAAAATCATCAATTAGGTGATATTTCTATTATATTCTGTTCTGATGAATATCTTCTTGAGATGAACAGAATCCATTTAGATCACGATTATTATACAGATATTATCACCTTCGATTATACTGATAATCAAATTGTTTCGGGTGATTTGTTTATTTCAGTTGACCGTGTTCGTGAAAATGCTTCTGATTTTAATGTTTCTTTTCAACACGAATTGCATCGCGTGATGATACACGGTGTTCTTCATCTTTGTGGTTATAAAGATAAATCTGATGATGAAGAAAAATTAATGCGTTCCAAAGAAAATAATGCTTTGTCTATGATAAGTTTCACGTGAAACATTATCTAGTTCCTTCTCCTTCTTCATACCTTTGTTTCACGTGAAACATTTTATTCGTTATGCTTAAAAAGTACGATGTTATTGTTGTTGGTGGTGGACACGCAGGTTGTGAAGCCGCGAATGCTGCTGCTAAATTGGGTAGTTCTGTTTTGTTGGTGACAATGAATATGAATACCATTGCTCAAATGAGTTGTAATCCTGCTATGGGTGGGGTTGCTAAAGGACAAATTGTTCGTGAAATTGATGCTTTGGGTGGTGGTAGTGGTATTGTCAGTGACAAGAGTGCTATTCAATTTCGTATGTTGAATATGTCTAAGGGTCCTGCTATGTGGTCGCCACGTACTCAAAATGATCGTATGCTTTTTGCGGAAGAATGGCGATTGTTGTTGGAAAGTAATCCAAATGTTGATTTTTGGCAGGATATGTGTAATGGAATTATTGTTGAAGACAATAAAGCGAAGGGGATTAAAACATCTATCGGAGTTGATATTTATGCGGATGCCATTATTTTGACAAATGGAACTTTTCTAAATGGTTTAATTCACATTGGAGAAAAACAATTTGGTGGTGGTCGTGCTGCAGAACGTCAAGCAACTGGAATTACCGAAGATTTAGTTGCATTAGGTTTTGAGGCAGGAAGAATGAAAACAGGTACTCCTCCTCGCTTGGACGGTCGCTCGTTAGATTACTCTAAATTTGAGTTACAAGATGGCGATGTTAATCCTTCAAAGTTTAGTTATTCGAATGCTACTAAACCGTTAGCACATCAACACGCTTGTCATATTGCTTATACAAATACTTATACTCACGAAATGTTGCGTACTGGTTTTGATCGTTCGCCAATGTTTAATGGTGCTATCAAAAGTACTGGACCACGTTATTGTCCAAGTATTGAGGATAAAATTAATCGTTTTGCTGAAAGAGATAGACACCAATTATTTATTGAGCCAGAAGGTTGGAAAACAGTAGAGATTTATTTGAATGGTTTTAGTACTTCTTTACCGGAAGAGGTTCAGTTAGCTGCTATGAAAACTATACCTGGTTTCGAAAATGTGAAAATGTTTCGTCCTGGTTATGCAATTGAATATGATTATTTTCCACCAACACAGTTAAAACATACGCTTGAAACTAAATTAGTAGAGAATCTTTATTTTGCTGGACAAATTAATGGAACTACCGGTTATGAAGAGGCTGCTTGTCAAGGTTTGATGGCTGGAATTAATGCACATAGAAAGATAAAAGAACAAGATCCATTTATATTAAGTCGTTCAGAAGCCTATATTGGTGTTTTAATCGATGATTTAATAACTAAAGGTACTAAAGAACCATATCGTATGTTTACGAGTCGTGCTGAATACCGTATTTTACTTCGTCAAGACAATGCTGATTTACGTCTAACACCGTTGGCTTATGAAATCGGTATGGCGGATGATGAAATGATGCGTTTAGTTGAAAAGAAAAATCAAGGTGTTTTCTCGTTTAAAAAATACCTTTCTGAAACGGGTGTAAAACCTTTCAATGCTAATCCTATTTTAGAATCTGTTGGTAGTTCTCCTATTCCACAACAGGTGAAATTTACTTCGATTATCACTCGTCCAAATGTGAATATGGAACATTTGGTTCAAATGGATGAAGTTCTTGCAGATAAGGTTTCTGTTTATAATTTAGAACATTCAGATATTGTTCAACAAACAGAAATACAATTAAAATATGAGGGGTATATTCATCGTGAGGAAGAGATGGCTTTAAAAATGCATCGTTTAGATGAATTAAAAATTCCAGATGATATGGATTATGCTCAATTGAAGAGTATTTCTTTAGAAGCAAGAGAAAAATTAAATGCTATTAGGCCTATTACGATTGGTCACGCATCTCGTATTAGTGGTATATCTCCAAGTGATATATCTGTTTTATTAATTTATTTAGGAAGATAGTTTCACGTGGAACATTTAAATCACATTACAAATTGTCCTGTATGTAATCATACAGAAACAGCACATCATCTAACATTAAAAGATTGGATGATTACCAAGGAAGATTTTACGATTGTTAAGTGTACAAATTGTGATTTTCATTTCACGAATCCAATTCCAAAAGAAGAGGTGATAGGGAATTACTATAAAAGCGAGGAGTATATATCGCATTCTTCTTCTAAAAAAGGATTGATTAATTCAATATATAATATCGTTCGTAATTATACACTGATTAAGAAAGTCGCTTTATTACGCAAGTATACCAAAGGAAAAGAGTTGTTAGAAATTGGTTCTGGAACGGGACATTTTTTGAATACTGCAAAACTAAATGGATACAATGTAGAGGGTTTCGAACCGGATAATGATGCACGTTTGTTTGCTAAAAATAACTTTTCAATCTCTCTGCGACCTTTGGAAGAACTGGCTTCTGTAGAAACTGGATCTAAAGATTTAGTTGCTATGTGGCATGTGATGGAACACGTTTATCATCTTCAAAGAGATGTTGCGGAAATTGTTCGTTCATTAAAATCAGGCGGTGTTTTTATTATCGCTGTACCCAATATGAATTCGTGGGATGCGCAACATTATAAAGAATATTGGGCGGCGTATGATGTGCCTCGACACCTTTACCACTTTCAAGAAAATACAATTAAAAAATTAATTGAAACGTTTGGTTTAGTTCATCGTGATACCTTACCAATGAAATTTGATTCGTACTATGTGAGTATGCTTTCAGAGAAATACAAAGGAGGTTCAATGATTAAAGGAATTCTAAATGGATTTATTTCGAATGCTAAATCAATGAAAGGCGGGTATAGTTCCCAGATTTATGTGTTTGTGAAAAAATAGTGGCTTCGAGAACCTCAGCCACCATTTTCGACACGTATGCTGATGCTCTCGAAGCAAACGTGGAACATATTTACTATCTATTTGATTTTGTGTGATTTAAATTATAAGTGTGTCTTACACTTATTGCTGCTGAATTTTATCGCTTTTGATTGATAGATTATGTTAAATAGGAATCTGTTTCCCCCTTGTCAACTTGAGCTTGTCGAAAGTTAAAGGGGGGAAGGATTAAATCCATTAACGTATATTAATTTTTAGACAAGATTTAATTGTCGCACATTCGTTTTCTCTCTTTAGAGGGGGATTAAGATGGAGGAGGATAAACAATTCGTGGAACTATCAATCGTTGCTTAAAATTAATTAAAACACCTTATTTTTTCCTTCCAGAAACTCCTGTTGCACAACCAAAGAAATAAGAATGATATTTTACTTCTAAATTATTTTTTTCGAAGATTGATTGTACTTCTTTGCAATTTTTAAATTGATTGGTGTAAGTCCAAAGCATCTTGTAGTCGGAGGGATTTCCAAGGAACAGTTTACCCAAAATAGGGATGATTTTACCAAGGTAAAATCCAAAAAAGAATTTTAAAACAGGATTGGTAGGAACTGATATTTCGATAAAACTAAACTCTCCACCTTGCTTTAAAATCCGGTTTAATGTTTCAGCGAAGATGTTAAGTTGTTCTTTGTTAAATGTTTTTAACCCAAAAGCACAGGAAACATAATCAAAATGATTAGTAGAAAGCTGATTATTTAAAAGATCTTCTTGTTTGATTTTAAATTTGTTATTAAATGAAATTGCGTTTTTAGTTCTGCTTTTTGAAACCATTTCCTCCGAAAAATCTAGGGCATTTAAATTTCCGTTTGGATATTTTTGATTTAATGATTTCCAATTTTCTCCTAATCCTGATAGTAAATCAATAACATTAATGTTTTCTTGAGAAGACTGTAATTTATTTAAAAATTGTTTTCTCCAAATAATGGAAAATCCAAAAGATGTAATAAAATTCATACGTTCATATGAACCTGACATTTGGTTGAAAAGATTCTTAACGTAATCAGGTTCATAGATGTTTTGCATATTAAAATTAATGATTTTGATAAAATTAATGTTATTATTTTTGAATGTGATCTATTAATTAGTTTATAAAATCAGCATTTATTTCTCAATTTAGAGTTTTATTTATTTCTAATAAGTGTAAAAATTTTTTTACTTTTTTTAAGTATGATTATTTTTTCATCATTTTTTTTTCAATTTCATAGGTTTATTTTGTTAAATAATTTATCTATTTTTTGCAATAAATAAAAAACCTACTCGTACAAAATTATTGAGTAAAATATTAAATGTTCTTATTTATTAAATTGAATTTTGAATCATGAAACTAATTTGATACAAATTCGTTTAATTGATTAATGTTTAGGTTTCGAAATGTGCTAAAAAAATATGGATTGTTGTTTGCAACAGCAATTTCTTTTGTGCTTTTTTTGACCCATAATCAATATATTTTTCGTTCAGATTATTCTTCGGAAATTGAAATTTATCAAGAAAAATTTCGAAAAAAAATTGACAATTTAGACCGATTTCTAGCCTATAAAAAAAAGCATTTTTCTGGAAAAAACATTTCGATTTTGAATCGAGAAGACCTTGAAGAAAACAGTTTTTTTCTTCATATTTATCGAAACGATTCGCTCCTTTTTTGGAACACAAATCAACTCCCTGTTTCTCGATTTTCAGATTTTCATTACCCCAGTGAGGGGATTGTTCACCTTCAAAATGGATGGTATTTTGCCAAAATTTTGCGGGTAAAAAACGTGCAAATGGTGGGTAGTTTTCTCATCAAAAAAGATTATCCTTACGAAAATTTACACTTAAAAAACACCTACAATCCGGAACTGTTTTTGCCCTTTCGAGCAAACATAATTTTGGAAAAAGACAACGCGTATCCCATCTATTCGAAAGATAAAAGATTACTTTTTGCGTGGTATGTGTTACCCAACCAAACGATTTCTTCTCTCGATAGCGACCTCCTTTTTTGTACGTTTTTATTGTTCTTTTCAGTTGCATTTTTTACCCTTTATAAATTTCAAAAACGTCTCAACAGACCGCTTTTTTGGGGCTTGATTTCAACCGTAATTTTGGCTCGATATGCAAGTATCAAATGGCATTGGTTTGTTTTCCTAAAAGGCATCACCGCCTTCGATCCTACCCTGTTTTCTAATTCAGAATGGGCACCTAATTTCGCTGAATTCATTCTACATTGTATTACGGTTTTTTGGTTGATTTTCGCAATTATTAATTATATAAAGCGATTTAATGTAAAATTCATTACAAAATGGCAAGGGATTTTATTGTTGATTTTTGCGATTTTATATTCCTTCTTTTTAGGTGAAGTTTACCGAGGTTTAATTCAAAACTCCAACATTCCATTAAAAATTGAAAACCTTTTTGAGTTAAATTTCTACTCCTTTTTGACCTTCGTTTCGATGGGGCTTTTGTTTTTTGCCTACGTTCAATTTTTGCGAAATACCCTCCTACTTTTAATCGAACAAGGAACACAAAAAATGACCGTGTTTTTATTTTGGTTGGGCGCAACCTTGGTATGCATTTTACTCGATATGACTTTCGGGAACCAGCAAATTTTACTCCTCTTATTATTGTCGCTCATTTCACTTTTGATTATTTATTTTACTTTCCGACAAGGAGAAAAAATTGCCTTCGGGTATGGAGTGTTTTTACTTTTCTTGTTTTCATTTTTCGTTGCCTTGAACCTCGAAGTTTTTCATACCAAAAAAGAAAATATCGAACGTGAACTTTTAGCCAAACGAATAGCATCTGACCAGGACCTTTCTTCCGAAATTGAATTCTTAACCTTGTCCAAAAAAATCGATGAAGATAATTATTTGAAGTATATTTTAGAACAAAAAAATCGCTTGGGAATTTCCGAATTTAAGGAGAATATGGAGCGACGTTTTTTTAATGGTTTTTGGGAACGGTATGACATCGAATTTTACCTCTATGATAACTCCAAAAATTCATTGATAAATTACAACGAAATTCAGTCAAATAATTTTGAAAAATTAGAGGTCATTATCAACCGACATAGTCTTCCTTCGGAGATGGATGGACGAATGTTTTACATTAAAGATTACACTTCGCAGTACAGTTATATCATCCGAATGGATATAAAAAATCGCGATGAAAATACGATTGGAACTTTATACTGTGCATTAAAATCGAAAAAAATTCCAGAGAAAATTGGGTTCCCTCGTCTCCTCGTTTCGGGTGAAGCGAACGTGATTGAACCGCTCGAAAAATATTCCATCGCAAAATATTATGACGGAAAACTCGTCAGTCACAACGGTAAATTTTCATACCCTTCTGACGACTTTGGATTGACCAATAACACGCCCATTCGTGACGGCTATTTTGACAACGGAGGATACAACCATTACCTGCTTCGAAAAAATTATTTAGACCTCATCGTTTTATCCATTCCAAAGACAAGTGCATTGCATTGGTTTACGTCTTGCTCATACCTTTTTAGTTTCTTCGGATTGTTCTTACTCATTCCACTTTCCATTCGTCGTAGGAAAGAACTTTTCTATTTCAAACAATTTTCGCTCGCCATCCGAATTCAAATTGTACTCATCGGATTGGTGTTTGTCACGCTCTTGGTTTTCGGTTTGGGAAGTGGTTCATTCGTGACCAACCAATACAAAGAATACACCAACGATATGATTAAGGAAAAAATCCGTTCCTTGGAGCGTGATATGAAACAAAAATATGGTTCGAAAACAGATTTAACGATTGAGCAAAACGGAGATGCGTTGGAATATGTATTACAAAAATTGGCTTCGGTTTTCGTGACCGATATCAATATGTATGATCAACAAGGATTTTTATTGGCCAGTTCGAGACCGAAAATTTTTAACATCGGATTGCTTTCCGAACAAATTAATCCAAAAGCACTTTTTGAGTTAAACCAGTTTCGTAAATCGGAATATATCCACGAAGAAACCATCGGTAACTTACAATTCTTATCCGCTTATCTTCCATTGTACAACAACGAAGGAAATTTGTTAGCCTTTATCAACTTACAGCACTTTGGGCAACAACAAGGGGTCGAGTTTCAAATCAAGCAATTCTTGGAAGCGATTATGAACGTTTCTATTTTGTTGCTTGCCTTATCAGTCTTGTTCGCCTTATTCGTTTCAACGTGGGTTACCTCACCCTTGCGTGCTTTACGTCAAAGTTTCTCTAACCTACAATTAGGAAAATACAACAAACCGGTTCATTATGGCGCAAAAGACGAAATTGGAGCGCTTGTAGAGGATTATAATACCAAATTGAAGGAATTAGCCACTACGACGCAAAAACTCGCTCAAAGCGAACGAGAGAGTGCTTGGCGTGAAATGGCGAAACAAGTGGCACACGAAATTAAAAATCCACTTACGCCGATGAAATTGAGTTTACAACAATTGCAACGCATATACGACCCGGAGCAACCGATTTCAAAAGAGCAACTGAACCGTGTTACTTTATCACTCATCGAACAGATAGATGCCTTGGCTAAAATCGCCGGAGAATTTTCCAATTTCGCCAAACTACCAAAAGCAAACGAACAATCCTTGGATTTAGTTTCCCTGTTAGAAAGCGTAATTACCGTTTTCAGACAAGAAGACAAAGTTCAAATCACTTTCGAAAAAGAACAATCCGAAGCCTATATTTCAGGAGATAAAGATTTGCTGTTACGTGTATTTAACAACTTGATTACAAACGCTATTCAATCCATTCCACAAGATAAAAATGGGGAAATAAACATCCGTTTACAAAGCAAAGAAGACACTTGGTTAATTGCTATCGAAGACAACGGAACAGGTATTTCCGATGAAGCACAAGCCTCGATTTTTGTTCCGTATTTCACCACCAAAACGACAGGCACCGGACTTGGATTAGCAATGACCAAACAAATTATCGAACAACACCGGGGAGAGATTTGGTTCGAAACAAAACAAGGGGTTGGTACGACATTTTTTGTGAAGTTGAAGAAATTGGGGGAATATGGAGCAAAAAGTTAACTTAAAACAAATCGCTTTATTTTTTCTGAAATTAGGTTTTACTGCCTTTGGTGGTCCTGCTGTTCATATTTCTATGATGCAACAAGAATTAGTTGAAAAGAGAAAATGGCTTTCGAATGCACATTTTCTTGATTTAATCAGCGCAACAAATTTAATTCCAGGTCCAAATAGTACAGAAATGGCTATTCATATCGGGTACGAAAAAGGAGGCTGGAAAGGGTTAATTTTAGCCGGTATATGTTTTATTTTTCCTGCTTGTTTAATCACTCTTTTCTTTGCTTATTTATACAAGAAATTTGAGTATTTACCAGAAACACATTCTTTTACTTATGGAATAAAAGCAGGAATTATAGCCATCATTTTAAGTGCCATTTTTCCATTGATTAAGCAATCTTTTAAAAACAAAACTCTGTTATTCATTGGCATAGGAGTCTTAATCGGAACTTTTTTTCAAATTGGCGAACTATATTTACTAATTTCTGCTGGGATATTATACACGACTTTAAAAGCAAATAATAGTTTATTCAACAAGCAATTATTACCCATAATTATACAAAAGACTGGGATCAATTTATCGATTAATGGACTTAATACAAAACTGTTTTTCATCTTTCTCAAAGTAGGTGCTATTTTATATGGAAGCGGATATGTTTTGTTTGCGTTTCTAAATACTGAATTAGTGGAAACTCATATTCTAACTCGTAAACAACTTGTAGATGCCATTGCAGTTGGGCAATTTACACCAGGCCCTGTTTTCTCTGCTGTAACATTCATAGGTTTTCAAATCAACAACTTACAAGGTGCTCTTATCTCAACCGTTGCTATATTTCTCCCGTCTTTTATACTTGTTGCATTTTTACCAACATTCATCAAAAAAGTAAGAAAATCTCATTTTTTATCTCATTTTCTAGACGCAATAAATATTACTTCAGTAGCATTTATATTTTCTATTTGCATAACTATGGGAAAAGAAATCATATTTGATTGGAAAAGCATACTCATTCTTTTAATAAGTATTCTAATTACTTTCAAATACAAAAAAATAAACTCCTTTTTTATCGTTATTGGTTCTTCTTTTTTAGGATATCTACTTTTATTGTTTTAGTTGAAGATAATTCCTTACTCCTCCTCAAACTCAATCGCGTTTCTGACTTGGATTTCAAACGCTTCTAAACTTTCAAAGTGAGCAAGTTGAATTTGTTTGTTCGTTTCTTCAAGTTCATTTAGAACCTCCAAAAGGATTTCAAGTGGATCAACCTCATATCCGAAAAGATTGCGGTCAAAATTTGTTCCAACGAGTAAACCATCATTACTCATTCCAATACACCAATTTTCAAGGAATTCAGCCAAAGGGATTTCCGTAATTTGATAACCAGTCCATTCAGAATGAATACACGCATTCGCACCCGCTTTATCAGACCAAAAACAAAGAACTTCTAACGGATTACCATCTTCGTCTTCTAACTCATTAGAATAAGAGGTAGCAAAACCATCTTCGCCTTCCAAGGCATATACTTTTTCGTTTGCACAAATCGTTTGGATAAATTTTTCGTGGCGTTGTTTTAATGTTTGTTCGTTTTGGGTCATACTTGTTGGGTTAGGTTAACAAAGATATTTCTCATTTTCTCCCTTCAAAAAACCACCATTTCGGGTGGTATGCTTGATTTTGTTCGAAGCGTTCTTGGATGATTTGGTTGATATGCTCCATTCCTTCTTGCACATTATCGGTAATCTTTAATAATTCCAAATCATTGATATTAATTGTTTGTTCGGAAGCCATTAAGTGTAGTTGTTCAATCAGCGGTTGCCAATAGTCTTTCCCGACTAATACAATCGGAAATTTTTTGATTTTATCCGTTTGAATTAACGTGATTACCTCAAACAATTCGTCCATTGTTCCAAAGCCACCCGGTAAAACAACAAAGGCATACGAATATTTGATTAACAACACCTTACGAACAAAAAAATGATTGAAATTCAATACAATATCCAAGTATGGATTTGGGTGTTGTTCCATTGGTAACACAATATTACATCCGATAGATAAACCATTTGCTTCTTTTGCTCCACGATTGGCAGCTTCCATAATTCCGGGTCCACCCCCTGTCATTACTGCAAAATCTGACTTTACAATTTCACGCCCAAATTCACGCGCTTGTTCGTAGTACGGATGCCCTTCTTTGAACCGAGCCGAACCAAAAACAGTAATACACGGTCCTACAAAATGTAATTTTCTAAATCCACGAATAAACTCTGCCGTAATCTGCAATACGTGTGTCAACTCACTCCATCGAGAAGAAGGACCTTTCAAAAAATGACGTTCACGTTTGGAATTTTGGATTGGCATAAGTTTAGATTAGGAAATTAAAAGTACGAAATCATTTTGTATCCTTTCGATAATTTGTTTTGGTATTCCTTGTTCTTCCATTGCTTGTATACAAAACGTAACCCCAGATTGTATTTCTAAAATATGTTGTTTTTGGTTCTTTATCGTGAATGTATCAGCCAATGTCAGTATATCTTTTAGATTTATATCCATTCTTTTTCCATTGATAGACAATGCTCTACTAACGCGTGTGTAGTTTACCAATGGGTTCAACGAATAGGTGATATCGTATGCAGGTGCTAAATTCCATTTGTTTAACAACGGATCATAAATAAAAGAATGATTTTTCAAATGGTCATCGGTATTACAAAAAACAACATTAAAAACCATTCTTCTAAAAAGTTCATCCAATTGATTAGAAGGAAGATTTAAAAAAATAGCAAGTTCGAACAAACTTTCATAACTCGACATTTCTGGTTGTTTAAAATCCCACCCTGTTAAACCACTCGCTGTAAGAATATGTTTCTTTTCTCCATTCTGTCTATCAAAACGTTGTGTAGCAAAATGTTTTTCTTCTATCAATTTTGAAGGCATCATCTGAATACCCAATTGTATTAATGTCTGATAATAACAATATTCAATCACCTCTCGCTGAAAAGGAATTTCTTCTTGTAAACCTAACTTAACCAAATAATGTGTGTATTCAGATGAAAAAGAAATATCCCCGGGAATAATTTGACCCGTTTTTAGGTTTTCAGAAATCAAAACTTTCGGACGAACACCCCCAGCAGAAGAACCAATTTTAAAAAGTGTTACTAATGCTTCGTGATTGAATTGCTCTAATAACGTTTGTTCTTTTTGGTGTAATATTTGCTCCACCAAGGTTACAATTTCATTTAATCTTACTGATGAAATGCTTTCTGTTTCTTTCGCAGGAAAATATTCAAGCGCACCCATTCCACGGTTTGAAACATACGATAGTTGTTCTAAAACAGAGATTTGAGTTAATTTATTCATTCCCGCTTCCAACCATTTTTTAAAGATAATATTCCCAAATAAATCAGGCAACGAGTCTGCAAACATTGGGGGTATTCCTCTAAATGTCTCATTATTAAATTGAGAAAAAACTTGAACAGAAGGTGTTCTCTTTATTATTCCTGTATTTGGAAAAAGTTCAGTATAACGATTGGACTGTAAATAGTCAGGATTGTATTGAAAATACGATTTATGTTGATTTTCATCCATAGATAATTTTCCGATTTCTTCACCGAAACAGAAGACAGATATGGTATTTTCCTTTTTCATCAACTACTTTTAATACAACGATTTTAAATCTTCCTGTTCTTTTCGACGACTAACCACGTATTGATTAAATTCTGCCATTTTATCAAAATGCATTAATAGTTTCAGTAAAGTATCTATCGTGAAATTTTTTCCAGCCTCCACATTTTGAATGGTTATCCGTGAAACATTTAGGGTGTCTGCTAATTCCTGTTGGGAAAGTTTTGCTTGTTTACGTAATACTTTAATCCATTCACCAATTTCAATTTTACAATCTTTTATTTTTAATGGTTTAAACAACATAATGCATAGTATAATATTCAAATATAAACAAATTATATCATTTTGAATAATTTAATATGCAAAATTTAATCCATCAAAAACTCTTCTACATTTTCAGGTGTGATAATAAAAGTTTCAGCATTTGGATAAGCGTCTGTGAAGGTTTTAGGTATTTTATGTTTTTTCGTGCTATTCCATTTAAATTCAAAGGCTTTTAATACAGCATCTTGTTCTTCTAGATAGTCAACTTCTTGCTGTTGTGTTGTTCGCCAAAAATATCGAAAACCATAAAAATCATTTTTTTGAAGGTATTTTAATCGCTCACTGATAACATAATTTTCCCATAATGCACCTACGTCTGTGCGTAACTCAACAGGCGAAAAATTACCTATGATTGCATTGCGAATACCGTTATCATAAAAATAAATTTTACGGCTCTTTTTTAACTCATTGCGTACATTCCGACTAAAAGCAGTTAATCGATACACGACATACGTTTTTTCAAGCAAATCTATATAACGTTCAACGGTCTCTTTATCTGCTCCAATCGTCTTTGCTAATTCATTGTACGAAACTTCATTCCCCACTTGAAGCGCTAGGGCTTTCAGTAAAGATTGTAAAACATCCGGTTTTTTTAATTTCTGGTGAGATAAGACATCCTTGTATAAATAACTATCTGATAAAATGGATAGTATCTTCTTTTCGTTTCCAGGATTATTTACCACTTCTGGATAATAACCAAAAACCAAACGTTCATTAAGTAATCGTTTCTCTGTTAACAATCCGTGTTTATTGACCATTTCTTCAAATGAAAAAGGCAAAAGCAAATGTTCCCATTTACGCCCCGTTAAAGGTTCATTTATTTCCTCGGCTAATTCAAACGCAGAGGAACCCGTAGCAATAATTTGTACCTCTTTTAATTTGTCAACACCAATTTTTAAGGTCAATCCAATATTTTCAATACGTTGTGCTTCATCTATAATCACCAACTTTGCATCACGAAAAAGTCGTTTTAATTTCAACTCATTCATATTCTTAAATAACTCTCTTACATCCGCATCGTCTCCATTAAAAATAACGTGTGGCACAGTCGTTTTTTCAAGAATTAATTCTGTTAAGGTTGATTTTCCTACTTGTCTAGGTCCTAAAATCAAAATAGATTTACCTGTAAATAATTCTTTTTCAATTTTATGTAGAATATTTCTTGTAATCATTTTGTTTTTATTTTAATCAAAAGTATAACAATTTTCGTATGAAAACGAGAAAAAACATAATATTTCTCGTATAGAAACGAAAAATATCATAATAATTTTCGTTTTGGGTGTAATTCATCGGACCGATTTCAACTAAATTTTCTCCCAAAACATTCCTATTCTTTCATTTTTGATTAACTTAATTAAAAAATCAATCTATACCTATGGCGAAAATTTGGAATTTGTTACCGCAACCTACAAACAACGAAATTGAAACAATACAAAACGCTTTAAGCATACCTCATCATTTTGCAAAAATTCTTGCCCAACGTGGATTTCAAACCTTCGACCAAGCGAAAGATTTTTTCCGACCTTCGTGGGAACATACACACAATCCATTCTTAATGAAGAATATGGATAAAGCCGTGGAACGTTTAAATCAGGCGATAAACTCCAACGAAAAAATATTGCTTTTTGGGGATTACGACGTGGATGGAACTACTGCTGTGTCTGTAATGTGGAATGTATTGATTGATTATCACGGGCGCTTGGATTATTACATTCCCGACAGATATGCAGAAGGATACGGAATTAGTTTTCAGGGAATAGACTATGCCAAAGAAACAGGGGTTGGTTTGATTATTGCCCTTGATTGTGGAATTCGTGCCATCGATAAAGTGAACTACGCACGAGAATTAGGGATTGATTTTATCATTTGCGACCACCACCAACCAGGCGAAGAAATTCCAGATACCATTGTACTCGACCCCTTACAAAAAGATTGCTCCTACCCTTTCAAAGGACTTTCCGGCTGTGGCGTTGGTTTTAAATTATTGCAAGCCTTATTTGAAACAAACAATTGGGGAACAGAGGTATTACACCAACAATTGGATTTATTAGCCATTAGTATTGGCGCTGATATTGTTCCAGTTACCGATGAAAACCGCATCTTTTGTACATACGGATTAGAGGTGCTCAATAAAAATCCACGCTTGGGAATTCGGGCCTTGGTGCAACTTGCAAAACGAGAATTTCCTTTGTTACTCACCGACGTAGTTTTTGTCATTGCTCCACGCATCAATGCGGCAGGTCGAATTCAGTCGGGAATAAAATCAGTGGAATTAATGATTTCAACCGATGCCGAAGCGGTAAATACCATTGCCAAAAGCATTGATACTGATAACGAAGAACGCAAAGAGTTAGATGCTCAAATTACGTTCGAAGCCTTGCAACAAATTGAAGAAGATGCTACGTTTACAAGTAAAAAAACAACCATTGTCTTTCATCCAGAATGGCACAAAGGGGTAATCGGAATTGTGGCTTCTCGTTTAATTGAAACACACTACCGACCAACAATTGTTCTCACGCAATCAAATGGAAAATTAACTGGTTCAGCACGAAGCATCAAAGGGGTAGATATTCACGAAGCACTTACCCGTTGCGAAGACGTGTTGGAACAATTCGGTGGACACACATTTGCCGCAGGAATGACCCTACTACCTGAAAATTTGGAAGCGTTTATGCACCGTTTTGATACAGCAGTTACGCAATTACTTGATGAACCAATTGTCGATGAAATCATTACCGTAGATACAGAAATTAGTTTTGATGACATTTTTCTACCTGCCGAAAATCCGAAAGAATTCCCAAAATTGGGTCGTTTAATCGGACAGATGGAACCTTTCGGACCAGGAAATATGAAACCGCTTTTTATGACCAAAAACTGTATCGTTTGTGATGCTACTTTACTAAAAGGCGAACACTTGAAATTACTACTCAAAGAAGGTAACCGTGAGTTGATGCTTCCTGCTATTGGTTTTAGAATGCCTGAATTGTATGACCTCGCTCAATCGGGCTGCGCTATAGACATTGTTTACACCCTCGACGCAAATACGTGGAACAACAAAACAACGGTTCAATTAATGCTGAAAGATATACGAAAGAGTGAGAGGGGTTAATGATATATTCTTTTAAATCTAGTATCCATCAATTCTTTATACTTATTTTTTGAAGCATTTGATAAAAATGAAGCATCAATTAATTCAAAAATTTCATCCCATTTTGCTTCAAAACGATTAAATACACCCTTTATTTGCTTGGTTGACAATCCTAGTTCTTTCGCAAATTGTTCAAAATGCTCCCGTTTTAATTTCTTCTTTTTACCAGAAAGCGTTAAAGCCAATTCTTCTTCGTCTTCCGGTAATACGATAGCAACATTCAACAAATCATAAGCCGGTGCCAATGTCCATCCTCTAGCATTTTCAATCATAGAGAAATTTTTTAAATGCATATCGTTGTTTCCAGTTAAAAATGAAAACAAGGTAATTTCAAAAAAGAAGAGCGAATCCAACAAGGTGTTTTCAGAATATAAATGGATGGCTTTCCCTATTTTTTCCATGGAACTTTTGTATTTATCAAAAGCCTCGGTGATTTGAAACATATCCAACATATGGATTTTTTTATCATCATGTCTATCAATACGTTTTGTAATATAGCCTAACTCACCAGATTTCAAACGAATAAGTGAAGAAGGTACTACTTTCATACCGAGCAATTCAGCAATTCTCATTGTTAGATGCTCATTTTCGGGCATTTCAGGAAAACGTGCTGTTGGTGGTTTAAAAATAAAATTTCCTCCTAAAGCACCTACTACTGTTAATCGATTATTGGATTTATCCTTTGTACTTTTATCAACAGACATGGATAACTTCGCTTGTACTCCAGGAACAGAAATACTTCTATCAACAATATCTTTTGCCAATTTTTCCATTTCATCCAAGGAATAATCAACTATTGGTACAATTGGTGAATTAAAAAACAAAGAGGCACATTTTTCATGAAAATCCTTTCCATCTTCTACAGATAAATAACAGTACAAACAATTAGTTTTCATCTTCTTCCAAAAATAATGGTTCCACACTAACTGCACCTATACAATTTTGACAGCATGCCAATAATAAGCCCATTCGGTCATTCATCTTAATTTTCCAACTTTTTGATGCAATATCCAACAACCAACCTTCAGGAATTAATCCCTCAAAAAAAGGAAATAAACGATTACCTATAAACGGTTTTTCCCTCACAGGCATAGTAAATGTGAGAAATTTAGAAGGATAATTTTGAATGTATTCAACATCATATTGAAAAACATAAAATCCATCATCTTTTTCAGTTAATACACCTGCAAATACATTATTATATAAAACTTTAGCCTTTCTCATTTCTTCTCATAGGAACTAATTCATGTCCAAACATTTTTAACACTAAATTGACCTTATCCAAGTTCAAATTGGTTTTTCCCTGTTCGATTTTACGAATAACTGTTAAAGCAACACCCGCACGTTCTGCAAACTCTTCTTGTGTTAGATTTACTTCTTTACGACGTTCTTTAACAAACTCTGAAAGCACACTCATTATATGCAATTAAATATAATTTAAAGTAAAATTACAAAATTATATGTAAATAGATATAATTTAGATTAAAAGTTTGATTTTATATGTAAAAACATATACTCATTTATTCAACCGTTGATAAAACAAGTCTTACGCAATCACTCTTTCCACGTGGTTTTCGCCAAACGCATACGGAATATATGCCAAGGATGGAATTTCATTCGTGATAATCACAGTTCCACGTTTACCAAGAGTAATACTTCCGTGTGTCTCTTGAATTCCCATCGCATAAGCAGCATTCAATGTGAGTGCATTGATGGCTTCTTCGGGTGTCATTTTCATTTTGATACACGCTAATGACATTACTACCTGTAAATTACCTGTTGGTGTAGTTCCTGGATTATAATCACTTGCAAGCGCAACAGGTAAACCTGCTTCCATTAATTTTCGAGCGTTTCCAAAAGGAATACTGATAAAATGCGAACAACTTGGTAACAAAGTCGGCATACATTCAGAATGCTTGATAGCATCAATATCCTCATCGGAAATTTCCTCTAAATGATCCACAGACAAAGCACCTAATTCAATCGCTTTTGCAATTCCCCCCATAATGGAAAATTGATTTACGTGTACCTTCGGTGTCAATCCATATTTTTTACCGGCAGTCAAAATTTCTTCCATTTCTTCCACTGAAAAATAATTGCGTTCACAAAAAATATCGATATAATCAGCCAATTGTTCTTCGGCAATTTTAGGCAACATTTCATTGATAATTAAATCAATATATCCTCTGTGGTTTTCTTTGTATTTTTTTGGAAAAGCGTGAGCACCCAAAAACGTTGCTTTTACCGTTATAGGCAAAGCCTCTTTCAAACGTTTTATTACACGAAGCATTTTGATTTCTGCTTCTACTGTCAATCCATATCCCGATTTGATTTCAATCGCACCCGTACCCGTAGCCATCACTTTTTGAACACGTTGCAATGCTTCTTCGTACAATTCATCTTCCGATTTTTCGGCTAATCTACGTGCAGAATTTAAAATTCCTCCCCCTTTCAATGCAATCTCCTCGTAGGAAAGTCCTTTGATACGGTCAACAAATTCCTCTTCTCTACTTTTCGCAAAAACAATGTGCGTGTGGGAATCACAAAATGCAGGAAGCACATATTTTCCCTCTGCATCAATCACTTCCACTCCTCTCCAATCGGTAATTCCTTCCCATTCATCCATTTTACCATAGGCAACAATGATACCATCTTCAATCGCTAAAAATGCGTTTTCCAAGATTGGTAAGTGTTGCATTTCAGCACCGATACGAGCAATGGGCATATCTTCGCCATATTGAACTAATCCTTTGATATTTTTAATCAATATTTTAGACATAGAATGAGATTTTTTACAAAGAAAAAGATAATAATCTCTAGAAACAAAAGTTCAAAAAAAATCAAATTATTTTTTCATTTAGTAATAATCAATTGCTTTTAATAGCCTTGATTTAATTTCTTCTCTTAACCATTGTGGTTCAATTACTTTCACGCGTTCACCGTGCTTTAAAATTTGTTCTTCTAGTTCATAGTTAGGAATCACTCGTATAACAATTCTAAATTCAATTTCATCTTCTATAAGTATTTGTTGTGAAGTATGCAGAGGTTGTGATTTAATGTATTTTCCTTGCAGAGGATGAAATGAAAGTATGACCTGTTCTAAAGAATATTCTTCTAAGGTTAATCCAATTATATGATCAAATAATTCTTTGGGATTTTTGACAGTAGGCGAGAAATATTCACTTAATAGAACAAGATTAGTGATGCGGTCAATTCCGTAACTTTTAAACACACCACCTTTCTCACAACCACACACATACCAACGATTTTGAAATTCTTTTAACAAAACTGACTGAAATACAACTGATTTTACTGCATTGGTTTGATAATTAGTATAGTCGAATTGAATGTATTGTTTATTAATTATCGCTTTTAGTATCAATTTCAAAAATTCAGGATTCAATTTTAAAGTAGACCGATCAAAATCAATGTACTCGCAGTTAGAAGTTAGTTGTATCAATGTTTCATTTAGAACTTGATAATTATTTACTAATTCAAAAACTTGCACCCATTCACTAAAATCGGAAAATGATTCCGTATTTATATAATATCCATTTTTAAAACGATTGTATTCAACATTGATAAAAAATAACTCTCGAATTGTTTTCAGATCTCGTTCAAACGAACGCTCAGTTAAATAAATTTCTTTTTCAGCTAAATGGTCGATAATCTCTTTTTTTGAAGGATAAGCCTTGTACTTCAAAAAATTAAGCAACCGTGAAATCCTTTCAATTTGTTTGAATTGAGACATTTATATTATTGATTACAAAGTATATTGTTTAACGTAGTAATTAGTACCATTAGTTATTAAATTTTATTTTTCAAAAATAAATTATTTCACCGACAAAATATGACGGAATAGAAGGTTTAATTTGAAAAACAAACGTTAAAAACAATGAATAATGCAAGAAAATTTTAAATTTCTGAAAGATCAAGACTACTCCATTCTATTTGCAAAGCATATAAAATGGTCTGAAGTGGAAGATATTCCTCAAATAAATCGAAACTCAAAATTGGTACAACTCCTACTTTCAGAAGAAACTCAACGATTAGAATTTCTTTGGGTAGATAATCCAACTTCTCAAGAAAATACAATCAATGAATTGTATTCGATACTGAAGCAAGATGAATATAATAAATTACTGGTAATTAGCTCAATGTATAAGATAATTGAAAACAACAAACAAAAAAATAATTACATAAATACACATAAAAACTCGTCATATTATGTTGAATTAAACAGTATTAATTCGATACAGTATTTAGAGAATTTATTGGTGACTTTAAAAACAATTTATGATATCAAAAAAGTTATCATTACAGATTTTAGTTTTATAAAACAATTAAAAATATCTACATCAAATATCTTCGACTATCTGATTGATTTGTCTGAGATATTTAAACTTAAATTTATCGTGATAATAGATCAAAAAACCTATAACACAATCAAATCAATTGGTAACGAATTATTTTTAGAATAAATTAGAAATCCAAAAAGTCATCCAAAGACCTTCTATCTTTTTTGGATGGGCGACCTGTTCCTAAATCACGATATACACGTTGTGCTTCTTGGTACGTTTTGTATTTTTCAACTTCTTCTATTGGTGTAATATCCTCAATGTAAATCGAAACCAATTTTGGACCTATTCTTTTTTCTAATAATTCCAATACTTTGTACGAGAATACAGCACTATTTTTATGCACCTGAATTACATCGCCTACTTTTACTTCACGCGAAGGTTTCACATCCGATTCATTGATTTTAATTTTCCCTTTGGAAATCAATTCTGAAGCCTGCGAACGGGTTTTTGTTAAACGTACCGCCCAAGTATATTTGTCAATTCGAAGAGCCATTATTTATTAAATAATCTGAATAAAAATAGTACAAAAAAACCTCAACCGTTTCCGATTGAGGTAAAATATAATCTTTTTAAAAGTTAACTAATGATGTATCGCCGGAGCAAAATCTTTCGTACCTAAATCTTTCAACATTTTTGTATGCTCTTTAATTGCACCAAAAAATGTTTTATAAGAATAATAAGGTAAATTATATTCATGTGCTGTTTGTCTCACAATTTCTGACAATTTTTTGTAGTGTACGTGACTAATAGTAGGAAATAAATGGTGTTCAACTTGGAAATTTAATCCCCCAACATACCAAGAAAACAATGCTGCCTTTGGTGCAAAATTAGCAGTATTATATAATTGGTTAACAGCCCAATCTGCTTCAACCACACCAGAGTCATTTGGTACCGGATACGTTGAAGTTGGTACTACGTGAGCAGGTTGAAAAATAGCTGCTAAAATCACACCTGCAATAAAATGCATAACAAAAAATCCAATTAATGTTCCGTACCAAGGAAGTGCAGAAAACATAAAAGGTAATCCAAGAATGATTGGAAAATATAGAATTTTAGTAATGATGATGTTAGTCAACAATTTACCATAAGTAGTATTTTGAGTTTTCAATAGATCATCTCTTTGAAATTCTTTCGCTTGAATGAAATCTTTTGCAGTACACCAAGACAAAGTCATCAAACCATAAAAAAACCAAGCATATAAATGTTGAAAACGGTGAATTTTAAGTCTCTTAGCGTGCGGTGTAAAACGCATAACTGGTCCTGGATCAATGTCTTTATCCATACCGGTAACGTTTGTATATGTATGGTGCAATACATTGTGTTGAATTCTCCAATTTACATCAGAACCACCAACACCATTGATTACATAACCTAACCATCTGTTTACTGAGTCATTTTTTGAATAAGCACCGTGATTAGCATCATGCATAATAGACAAACCAATACCAGCCATTCCTAATCCCATTAAAACCCACATTAAGTAAGATAAAATAGTTGAAGTAATAACCGTATTAAGTAAAATAAAAGGAATCAAATACAATGAAATCATGAAAATGGTTTTGAATACCATTCCAGTATTTCCAAATCTTGTAACGTTGTTTTCTTTAAAATAATCCCTAACTCGTTTTTGTAGTGTTTTGTAAAAATCGGCGTTATGATTTTTAGAAAAAGTAACGTTGGGTATGCTCATATAAAAATTTTTAGGATACAAAGGTAAACCATTTTTATCCTTCTTACACTAATTATTTAATAAGGAATTATAAACTTAACTTAAAATACCATTTTTAAGGTAGTCATTTTCATTAATTAATTAACCACAAAAATTTATTTTAAATGATTTTCAATTATTTAAGATTTACATAAAAGGAACAAAAAACTTTATCACCAACAAAATGTTAAGATTTAATATCTTGCTTTTATTAATTAATTTTGCTTAAAATCTTTAAGGAAATGTCAAATTTGAAATATTGTAATAACTACTTTAAAAAACAACGTTTTGTAACTTCAGAAGTTACGATTGGTTCGGTGAAAATTGGAGGTTCAAATCCGATATTACCACAATCGATGACAACTACCGACACGATGGACACCGAAGGGTCTGTGGCACAAGCAAAACGTATGATTGATGCTGGTTGTGAACTAGTTCGTTTGACTGCCCCATCCAAAAAAGAAGCAGAGAATTTAGGAGAAATTAAACGCATTTTAAATCAAGATGGATACGACAAACCATTGGTAGCCGATATTCACTTTACTCCTAATGCTGCAGAAATTGCTGCGAAATTGATAGAAAAAGTTCGAGTTAATCCTGGAAATTACGCCGATAAAAAGAAATTTGAAGAAATAGAATTTACGGATGCTAGTTACCAAGAGGAATTAAAACGCATCGAAGAAAAATTCACACCGCTTGTTCATATTTGTAAAGAACACGGAACAGCAATGCGCATTGGAACTAACCACGGTTCACTTTCCGATCGCATTTTAAGCCGTTTTGGAGACACTCCGGAAGGAATGGTAGAATCTGCGATGGAATTCTTGCGCATTTGTCATAAAAATGATTACCACCAATTGGTGATTTCAATGAAAGCAAGTAATACATTGGTAATGGTTCAAGCCTACCGTTTACTAGTGAAAGCAATGCAAGAGGAAGGAATGAATTATCCTTTACATTTGGGTGTTACAGAAGCAGGTGATGGAGAAGATGGGCGTATCAAGTCTGCGGTGGGAATTGGTGCACTGTTAGAAGATGGATTAGGAGATACTTTACGTGTATCGTTAACTGAAGACCCTGAATTTGAAATTCCAGTGGCACAAAAGTTAATTGCAAAAGCGAATTTATCGAACCTATTAGAAATAGATACAAACGAAGAATTAACTTACAATCCTTTCCAATATAATCGAAGAAAAACCCACGAAATTGGAAACATAGGAGAAAAACATACACCGATAGTTTTTGCAGATTTAAGTTCAAAAACAGAAATCAAACCAGCAAATTTCTTTGGATTTGGATATAATTATTCGGTAGAATTGGATAAATGGAATTTACAAGATTTAGCAGCCGATTATGTTTTCATCGGAAAAAACACCCTTTCCTTTGAATTACCTGGAATGTTATCTGTCGTTCAAGAATACCAAACGTGGTTACAAGATGGACAATATAAAAAACAACATTATCCAATTTTAACGTTAAACGAAGCGTTGGAAAACATACCTCAATCTTCGTATTTTTTACAACTTGAAGATACAAATTTACCAGTTGAATTTATAGCAAAAAATCCTAAAGCAATTTTAGTTTTAACTACAAAATTCGATAATAAAACGCAAATCTTCCGAAAAGTTCGAGTTGCATTAGACAAAGCCAATTTAACTAATCCTATAGTATTTAAATATCACTATGAAATTACTGATGAAGAACAATTTCAATTATTCAGCTCAAGTGATAGTGGAAATCAATTTATCGATGGATTTGGAGATGGAATTTGGATTACAGGACCACAATCAAATGTGTTTTTGAATTCACTTTCCTTTGGAATTTTACAAGCCACTCGCACCCGTATTTCTAAAACGGAATACATTTCGTGTCCTTCGTGTGGACGTACACTTTTCGACCTTCAAGAAACAACCGCTAAAATCAGAAGCAAAACATCCCACTTAAAAGGAATTAAAATCGGAATAATGGGATGCATCGTAAATGGTCCTGGTGAAATGGCCGATGCGGATTATGGTTATGTCGGAACAGGTCCTGGGAAAATCCATTTATACAAAGAAAAAGAAGTAGTTCGCAAAAACGTTTCAGAAAATGAAGCTGTGGATGCATTAATCGACTTAATCAAAGAACACGGAGATTGGGTGGATCCGAAGTAATACTTATTTATTTGTTTAAGTTTAATAAGTTTAAACTTTAATCGTATTTTCGTGTATACAAATCGTTTTATAATGAAATTGGCTTTTTTTATATTGGGTTTATTTGTAATGGTTTCATGCTTAGACATGTCCAAACAAAAACATTTGGATCAATTAACTTTGTTGGATAAACGTATAGATAGTATCCAAGTAGAATTTGAACAACTAAAAAGAGATACGATAGAAGAAGTCATCTATGTAATGAAAGAAACTAATCTTAAAATTAAAGATAAAATAGGGGATGATACCATTGATTTAGAAACAGCAAAAGCATTGGAAGAATATGGAAAAATATTTCGTCAATTAGCTGCAATAGAGGGGTATAATAATAAAATATTGTTCGGATCTCAAGAGGTTAAAAATTCAGTTACTAATTTAAAGAATGATATCCAATCTGGAAATGGAGAACGTGTAAACTATGAAAAATTTGTCAAGTTTGAAACGAAAAAAGTGAAAGACCTACATGTATTATTAGTTGATTTAGAACGTGTACAACGTGAAAATATACAAGCGTTTAAACAAGTCCAGCCTGAAATCGAAAAATTTGCATCGTCGCTTTCTGAAAATTAATCTATGAAATCTCGCCTTGTTGTTTTCTTTTGGTTGTTTTCCCTTTCCTTGTTTGCGCAGGAAAGTACCGATCAACAATTGGCACAATATTATTTTTCACGCGGGGATTTCGAAAAAGCCTTACCGTATTGTCAAAAAGTATTTCAAAAAGAAAATAGCAAGTTTACTTTTACCCGCTATTATGAATGTTTGCTAAAAACCCAAAAAGAAAAAGACGCTGAACGAGTACTTAAAAAACAAGTTGATTTGTTTTCTGATGAATTGTCTTATAAAGTTTTATTGGCTGATTTTTATGAAACACATTTGGAAACGAAATCCGCACAAAAAATTTATGAAAAACTGATTGAAGAAAACGCTTCGTCAAGTATCCGTATTTTGGAATTGTATGCTTTGCTAAAATCCAAAGGAAAAACAGCACTTTCTTTTCAATTGTTAGAACAAGGTCGAAAACAATTAAAAGACGCTTATCCGCTTCATTTGCAATTTGCTGATTACTATGCATCCCAACAACAGACCGAAAAAATGATTGAGGAGTTTTTGGATTTGTTGGAAATTAGACCCGAACAAATGGAACAAATTCAGGCTTCGTTAGCAACACATATCGATTTTACACAAGAGAATAATCCCGCAGGTGAAATTCTTCGCAATGCCTTGCTTGACAAAGTACAACGTAAAAAAGGAGATATCATTTACGACGAAATGTTGATGTGGTTTTATACCCAAAAACGTCAGTTTGCACTCGCTTTAAATCAAGCACAAGCAATGGATAAACGAACCAAAGGCGATGGTTCACGTGTATTTGATTTGGCAAATTTATTTGTGCAAAACAAAGAGTATTCGTTGGCTCGTAAAGGCTACGAATACTTAATCAAACAAGGACAAGGTTATCCTTTTTATTTTCAAGCAGAACAATCCATTTTACACACACGATTTTTAGAAATTACAGAACAACGAAACTTTACACAAGAGGCTATCATACAGGTTATTTCAGAATACAATGCCTCTTTACAACGATTGGGTAAAAACCGAAATACACTTACTTTAATAAAAGAACAAGCACACATACAAGCCTTTTATGCGAACTATGCAGACAGTGCGATTGTGTTGTTAGAAAGCGCCTTGAAATTGCCGGGAATTTCTGGAATGCAAGTGGCTGATATTAAAATGTTATTAGCTGATATTTATGTGTTGAAAGACGATATTTGGGAAGCATCGATTTTGTATATGCAAATTGACAAAGATTATAAGTTTGAAACCATCGGCTTTGAAGCGAAATTCAAAAACGCCCGCATATTTTATTACGACGGAGATTTCAAATTTGCCCAATCGCAGTTGGATATTTTAAAAGAATCCACCTCTAAACTTATTGCCAATGATGCGTTGAAATTGTCCTTACTGATTACAGATAACTTTGGGTTAGACAGTAATTATATAGCGATGCGACAATTTGCTCGTGCCGATTTATTGTTAGAGCAACACCAATACAAACAGGCGTTTCAATTGTACGATTCCATCGCTTCTGCTTTTCCGTATCACGGATTGAATGATGAAATACTATTACGCAAAGCAAAAGCCTTTCAGCAACAAGGACAATGGCAAGATGCTGTTGCGCTATTAGATAAATTGATGTTAAACCACGCAGAAGATATTTTGGCTGATGATGCACTTTTTCAGTTAGGTTCTATCTATGAAAATCACTTAAGCGACAAAGAAAAAGCAATTGAATGTTACAAAAAAATCTTGTTTAAATACAAAGGCAGCCTTTATGGAGTGGAGGCTCGTAAAAGACTGCGTTTACTTCGTGGTGATAAGTTGGATGCAGAAGATTTAATGGAGAATTAGATTGAAAGCGAAACGTATCATAATGGCTGTAACTTCTGATATCTTCACTGATATGAGAGTAATCAAAGTCGCTTCATTTTTATCCAAAAATAATTGTCAGGTTAAGATTTTAGGAAGAAATACGACAGATTTTGAACTAAAAGTTCCTTTCGAGACGAAAAGGTTCAATTTGTGGTTTCATCGTTCGATTTTATTTTATTTAGAATACAATCTACGATTTTTCTTTCATTGCTTGTTTCGCAAAGCGGATGTCATTGTTTCCAATGATTTAGATACCTTGTTTGCTTGTACGTTATTGTCAAAAATAAAGCGTGTTCCTTTAATCTATGATAGTCACGAATATTTTACAGAATCCGTAGGCCTGCAAGGGAGAAATCGTGTGCGAGCATTTTGGTTGTGGATAGAGCGTAATTGTATGCCTGCTGTTTCCAAGGCTTATACCGTTTCTCAATCCATTGCAGATGCTTACAAAACAAAATATAAGATTGATTTTAAGTTAGTTCGGAATTTTCCTTCAAGTGAAAATTTTCCAAGTTTGGAAATGAATACGTTCTTCCCCGACCGAAAAGTGATTTTGTATCAAGGAGTGTTTAACCCAAATCGAGGATTAGAGGAAACCATTCAAGCAATGCACTATTTAGATGATACGTATCTATTTGTTTTAGTGGGATATGGGGAAATAGAAGAAAAATTAAAATCACTGACCAATCAATTAAATTTACAACACAAAGTACATTTCACAGGGAAATTACCCTATGAAAAGATGATGCAATTCACCTATCAAGCCGACCTTGGAATTGCCTTGGAAGCGCCTGTAGGTAAGAGTTTTGAATATTCTTTGCCGAACAAGGTATTTGACTACATTCACGCTTCCTTGCCTTTTATTAGTTTGGGTACACCCGAGGTGAAAAAAATCATCGAACAAGATGAAATTGGAGTTATCATTCCGAATAACCAACCGGAAACGATTGCGCGTGAAATAGAAAAACTCGTAAACGATACCGAATTATACCAACGAATTCAACACAACCAGCAACGTGTTCGCCATAACTACACCTGGGAAAATGAAGAAAAAATATTGAAAGAGATTTATTTTGGATAAAATATTAGTCTTTTTAGTATAAAAGTTTTATTTTAGATAAAATATTAGTCTTTTTTATGTCTAGATTTTCCGTTGATAAACACCCAGATGATGTGCTAATTGACATTGCGCAAAAACACAAAAAATTGCGTAAACAGTTCAAATTAACCCAAAATGAACTCGCAACAAGAACTGGAATTTCGTTAGGTAGTATCAAACGTTTTGAACAGACAGGTGAAATTTCGTTGCATTCGCTATTACGTTTGGCTCACTTTTTTGACCGATTAGCAGATTTTGACAACGTTTTTTACATCGATGAACAAATGGAACGAGTACGTAAATTATTCTCAAAGTAAAAGAAGATGATACAACGACTAAAAGTAGAATTGAATTTCGGAAATTCGATTATCGAAGTAGGAGAGTTGGCTTTAGATACTAAAACGATATTTTTTAAGTTTGACGAAGAATTTTTAGATAAAAAAATAGAAATTTCACCCTTTAAACTAAAAGTATCCGAACAGATTTACAAAGCACAACCACAACCATTTGAAGGACTTTTTGGTGTGTTTTATGATTCGCTACCTGATGGATGGGGTCGATTATTATTTGACAGAGCAATGACTTCCAAAGGGGTTGATTTATCATCCATTTCTATGTTAGATCGACTGTCTTATGTTGGAAAAACAGGAATGGGAGCATTAACATACACACCAGTTAGTGACATTCAATCGAATGATAATTCTTTTATCGAATTAGACGATATACATCAATCTGTCAACCAAGTGTTAGAAGGTACGTTTACAGATGTGCTTGAAGAACTCTATCAATTAGGAGGCTCTTCTGGTGGTGCAAGACCAAAAATTTTGGTAGGATATAACCCTAAAACGGAACATTTAATTCACGGAGAAACAGAACTTCCTGAAGGGTACGAAAATTGGCTGATTAAATTTCCTTCATCTTTTGATCCGACGGATATTGCAGAAATTGAATTTTCATATTATCAATTAGCCATCCAAGCAGGCATTGAAATGCAACCTTCTAAACTTTTTTATGGTAAAAGTGGAAAGGCTTTTTTTGGTACAAAACGATTTGATAAAGTAAATTCCGCTCGTTTTCATATTCATTCTGCCGCAGGTATGTTGGGGGATAATTTTCGAATAAGCACAATGGATTATGGACATTTGTTTGATGCAGCTTACAAACTTGAAAAAAACATACAAGCATTAGAAAAAGTATTTCGTTTAGCAACATTTAATTTATTGGCACATAATTTAGATGACCATAGTAAAAACTTTTCCTTTATAATGGATGAATTTGGTCAATGGAAATTTGCACCTGCTTATGACTTAACATTTTCTCATTCTGGACACGGATTTCATAGTACCACTTATGACGGAGAAGGAAAAAATCCTACTATTAAACATTTGCAAAATCTTGCTGATTATTTTAATATAAAAAATACAACTAAAATCATTGAAGAAGTAAAAGTATCCCTATGTTCTTGGAATCCAGTTGCTAAAAATAGTGGTGTTTCTAAAGTTTCGATATCTACTATTCAAAAACAATTGAATAATATTTAAACTATTTAACCTTCATCCATCTCTTTCCCTTTATCACCAACCAGTTCAGAACCTTCGGAATAAAAGGTAAAAGTTCGTTTTTGAATGCGAGTTCTTCGTCATATAAAGCGTGCGTGAATTGCTTGGAAATACCTCCTGCAAATGATTTCGCTATAAATAGTTGACTATGATACGCTTTTGTATTGGTAAGGAACAAGCGTAAGTTTAATTCGTAATCTGCTAATATCTTGTACTTTGTGTTAAAAGTGTAGTTGTCAAAAATACGTTTGTGGTATAAAATTCCTTGATGGTGTAAGGTATTTCTCCAATACAAGCCCGAAGAAAATGTATTTTCATAGTTGGTGGGAACAAGCGAATGTTGCCCTCCTACGTTTTCTACTTTACCCAAGATGAGGTCTGTGTTTTCAGGAATTTTTTGTTCGAATAGTTCTTTAAAAACCAATTCATCATATAACAAATCATCCGCACCTAAAAAGTAAATCCATTCTCCATTGGCTTGC
>VFQS010000316.1_pt1 | contig 58401 bp, 43 predicted proteins | sample 3512361 | NCBI WGS metagenome assembly VFQS01 (sample SAMN10412375, study PRJNA504923) | tailings metagenome | isolation source: Relicate 1 Philex TSF3 active mining | place: Philippines | reverse complement strand
GCATCTTTTTAATAGTATTATTATTTAACTTTAACTTCATAATTAGGTAATTGTATGGGAGAGTTTTATAAGCAGATTTCAAAAACGCAAGAGTCGTTTATCAAAAATCAACAAATGTACTTTGTTGGAACAGCTCCACTTTCAGAAGATGGACATATCAATGTTTCTCCCAAAGGATTAGATACCTTTCGAGTAATTACACCCAATCAAGTAGCCTATTTAGATGTTATTAGTTCGGGTAATGAGACTTCGGCACATCTTTTAGAGAATGGCAGAATAACGATAATGTTTTGTTCTTTCGATAAGAAACCCTTAATTATTAAATTGTATGGTAAAGGGGAAACAATTTTACATAGTGGTAGATGTTGAATTGGTTCAAAGTTCTTGTGGGTTTGGTGTTCCTCGTTATGAATTTATTGAACATCGTGATATACATTTTAGTTGGGCCGGTCAAAAAGGAAAAGATGGATTGAGTAAATACATCGATGAGAATAATTTGATTAGTTTGGATGGTCTACCAACAGCATTAGGGGTTGAGAGAAATAAAATATAAAAAATACTATTTGTTTAATTTCCGGACTATTATGAACTTATAAAGTTCCCTAAAGCTGCATCTTTCGTCTGTAAGGGGGCCAAAATGATAAAAAGGTTATACTTTTATAGTGTAACCCTTTTTTATGGAAAAAAATAAAATGTTAATAGGACTAACTATAGGATTTGCATTAGGGGCAATCTTGGGAGTTATGATTGGAATAGTCAAAAAAGATATTGCACTATGGTTATCAATAGGAGTTGGAGCTGGAATGTCATTGGGAATAATCTTTGGATGGCTATCTGAAAAAAAATAATAAACTTACTTGAAAAAATTTGAATTATGATTTGGTGGATTTTATTATGCCTATCGGCAACGTTTTTGACTCTGTTTCTTGCTGGGGTATTTAAAAAGAAAAAATAACTTCCTTCAATTTAAACGAAGTTTCAAATTTTAAAAACGTGTGCAGCACTTGTGTAGCAAAACATTCAAAAATTACCATTTTGCTTCACAAAAAGACCCAAATATGGTCTTTAAATCAAATAAACACATGTTTTGTGATAATGTAGGTTTCCGGTACCTAAGATGAAGGTTCGATTCCTTCCGGGGCTACTTTTCGACCTCTGGTCAACAAAAAAGGACATTTCGTGATGAGATGTCCTTTTGTATTTTGTTCAAACAAAGAGCGTATTACCTACTAATTTATTTAAAAATCATTTTAGCAAATTCAGCAAGGTAGATACGCCAATTTGTCCAGGTATGCCCTCCTTCGCTCTCGCGGTAAACATAACGAAACGCATGTTCGTCCAATTTTTTTCGCATGGTCACCACACTTTCAATTAAAAAATCATCCTTACCACAAGCAATCCAGTATAGAGCTGGATTTGCTTTTTTGAGTGCTTCAATTTGTTGATCTCTTTGGGAAGCATCTACCTTCACTCCAAAACGGCTTAAATCAGCGAATCCCATACTCATCACGCCTATATAATTAAATAGATTAGGATGTTCAAACGTGGTATTAATGGTCTGTAGACCACCCATACTCAAGCCTGTTAGAGCTCTGCTTTCTTTATTTTTCTTCACACGGAAGTGATTTTCAATATACGGAATCACATCTGCTACTAAACTTTTCTCAAACAACATGCTGCCCATCCCTCCTACTGGAAGATCAGACGTAGGAATCACGGGGCTAATCACATTCGCAGCTGCTTGATTTGGATTACCATTGGTCATCACTACAATCATTGGTTTTGCTTGACCGGAATTAATTAAGTTATCCAAAATATGAGGGGCAACACCTAAGGTAGGCCATGCTTCCTCATCTCCTCCTCCGCCATGTAAGAGATACAAAACCGGATACGATTCCTTTGAATCTTCATATCCCGGCGGCGTGTAGATTTGCATTCTACGCGTCAATTTCAACGATTTGGAATCATACCAAACCTGATGAACACTGCCTTTAGGACCCGTTTTTGCCCAATACAAATCCGAAGCAGGTCCGTTTACATACAATAGACTTTCTGTACGAAACGTTCCATCTCTAGCCACTTTTAAGTTTGATGGATCTAAGGTAGTTACCCCATCCACGATAAAAGTATAGCCATATAATTCAGGAGCAAGTGCTTGCACATTTGCCGTCCAAACACCAGCTTGGTCTTTCGTCATTTCCACTAGTTGTCGTGATGCACCTTGCCCATTCGCGTTCGCTACCATAGGCATCCAATTTCCTGATAATTTCACAGAAGTTGCAGAGGGGGCTTTAAGGCGAAAAACGACCTCATTATTTGCTTTAACTTCAGGAGAAATCAAGCGTTCTACTTGACCTACCTCTTGGCTAAATGCCATGAACGATTGTAAGGCCACAATTGCAGCCAAAAGAGAGTACTTTGTTTTTTTCATTGTTTTATTGGTTTAGATTATCGCAATTTGGGGAATTTATCTGCTTTTTCCTACCTCTGCATGGTGTACATTAGCGTCTGAATTTTAAATTCATTCTGTGATTTATGGAATAAAAACACATCTACTCCTTTATGTGTAAACTTTCCATTTAAGTAAAACTCATAAGGCACCCAAGCCATCGCCATTTCCTTATCTACTAAAATAGGTCCCCATGAAAGGACACGTTCGTCCATTTCACCAGGTTTTCTACTCCTGACATTTTGAATGAATTTAGCTGCCGAAACTTCTCTGATTACATTTCCTTCCGGTTTTACCTGACTAATCTGGAGTAATGCAGTAGGGGTGAAACAAGATTTCAGGGCGACGGAGTCGACCGATTTCATCGCAGAAAAGGTTTTTAAAATAATCGCTTTGATTTGGTCTTCCTCAGAAGTAGTTTGTTGTGCTAATGCCAATAGAGGGGACAACAGGAAACATAAAAATAGTTTTCTCATACAGAATAAAGTGGGTCTAAATTTAAAAATTATGAAATTTATACTAAATCACCTAACAAAATCTAAGTCGCAAAGTGACAACTACTCCACTAGCACTAACTGGTGTTTCCTACCCTGTAAAGTAAGGCTAGGTCGACCATCGACCAGCGTCGGTTTCACGATTTTGCCGTCTAACACCCAGCGCTTGTAGGAACCAGTTTGGGGACTAAAATAAAGCGTCCAACTCTTCGCCTGACGTAGAATATAGGTGCTTTTTTTCGTTGTTCGTTGGTAAGAAATGTCCAGCGAATTGTCTCCTATTTCCACTCTTTTAATCGAGCCGGAACGCAGTGAATCTGGCCAGGAGGGCTTTAGGTTTATTTCCTTTTTATAGGCCAAAGGTTGAATGCCAAAAAATTGTTGAATCACTGGGACCTCAAATGCATAACTATTCCAGGCTTGCGTCATCATGCCATAATCCGGTGAAACTTCATACATCGATCCAGGCAAAGCAAAAGAAAAGGTGCGTAACATCCTTTGCACTAAATCATAGGCCGCTTTCGGGTTTCCATAGTTATTCTCAGAAATCGCCTGAACACCCGTAGGCAAAGTCATGACGGTGCCGGTGTAGGTGAATTCAGATTTCCCTACTTTAGCTGCATAGGATTCTGCCTTTTCTGAACTCTGGGAACGGTCAATTCCGGTTACATACATCCCAAATTTATTGCGGAACTTCTCTGCCGTTTTCAGGGCTTGTGAAGCTTTTTCTGCATCAGCCAATCCCGTCTCCATAGGCGTATTCACCACCCAATTGTGGTGCAAGACAAAACCTCGTTTCGAGGTATCTGGGTTTGCTCTAATCTGTTTTTCCAAAACCTGCAATTCCTCCACTGCCCAGTCGTTTTTCAATCCGCGTGCTCGTTCGATTGCGTCATTTGTTAATCGCAATGCCTGCTCTTTTGTTCCACTAAAGTCCGCAAAAGATTTTGATGAAGGAACCCAAAAATCACGGTTGATCTTTATTCGAATGGCATTATATTTTGCTAAATAGTCTCGGGCTAAATCCCCACGGCCTAAGGCCTCCGCCATTTTGGAAGCATCTAAAAAGGCCTTCGCTGAATAAGCCGCCACGTCTATCATCTCCGAATCCAATCCATGAATTTCCATCATTCCATTGCCATCCGGAATCATATTACGGTCCTTATCCTGCTTCATTAACCATTCGAGGCCTTTTTCCACTAATGGGAAATACCTCGCTAAAAAAGCTTTGTCACCGGTCCAAGCATAGACCTTGTAAATTAATGATGCGAACTGCGGCGTTTCGTTGACATTTCCGGGATTGTAAACAGCTCCGTTTGTACTTACTTCGTGAACAATTCTACCATTTCCATTGGTTTTTTCGGAGAGTTGAGCAATCAGATCAATGGTACTATAGGCGACGTCTTTTCGGCTAGAGGAGATCAAGCCTTGCAAGGAGTAGGTCATATCTCCGCCAAAAAACCAAGGATAATCCGGCATCCCAGCTGTGATACCCCTACCGATTCCATCAACGTCATTAATCAGCCAATCCGCATTGTATTTTAACCAGCGTAACGCTTTCGTTAAAACGGGATCAGAAAGCTGGATTTCAGAACGCGAGGCTAATTTCTCGAAGCGTTCTTTTTTCGCTTGTGCGTATATGTATCCATTGGTAAGAACACTAGCATTCGTTGCTAATGCAGCCTGTTTAGAAACAGATGAGCCGCCGAAAACGAAAGCCATTATTTGCTTTCCTTTCGCTGGAATGCTTAACGAATAGGATGTTTTTGAAACTACCGTATTTGGTTTAGTTCCCTTCTCTTGTTGCTGATCTGAGGCCTGTTGAGAAGCACTCATCACGGCGAACCAGTGGTTATTCTGGTCTTTGGCAATCACCTGATTATCCTCAAAACTGACCAGATCTTGCGAATCCACCATCCCCGTTCTCTCCCCTATCCAAACCGGTCGAAGGTTCGAAATCGCTTCCATGGTAAACTGAATTGGCTGAGGCTGATTCGTCTTATTTTCGAATGCATATTCTACGTAGATAGCTGACTTACCATCCGGCACAAATTGCAACCGACTAACCTCGATTTCAGCCCCTTCATAGCGATGCTCATTCGCATAAGGATAATTGATAAATTTCGTGGCATGTTGTAGGGCGACTTTCTCTCCACGATGAATATACGATGCCGTAAAACCATCCCATAATTTTATCGGATGTGCCCAAATACCGCCCATCTCATCTTTGACGTGCCATCCTAAAGGGGGGAAAGTGCCATCTTGGTGCCCCACCATATACAATTTGTCTCCAGCTGTATGATAGGGCGTATTCAAGTACGCCTTTTGTCCTGTAATGGACTCAGAAGAGCGGACCAAAGGAGCAATGGACTTTTGGGCAAAGGTGGTAAAAGTGAGCAGTAGTAAGAGATATCGCACTAGAGAAAGGGCTTAGGATGAATTTCTTCATGTTCTGTGTGGTCCTGGTAAAACTGTGCAATGCGCAGCAAGGTACCTTCGTCATACAGCTTTCCTACAAAGGAAATTCCCGTAGGTAAGCCGCTTTTCGAATCGAACCCCGTAGGAACACAGACCACCGGGTGACCTGTTAAATTCGTGATAGCTGATTGATTACCGCCTCCGCGGGAAGGACAAATAATCGCATCGTATTGCGAAAGGACTTCGTTCACCTGTTGCATGAGCAAGTAGCGGTGGCGTTGGGCGTTTATGTATTCTACCGCCGGCACAAAACGAGCCGTTCTGAATTGATTAGGCCAGTCGTATTTGGTTTGGCGCGTGAGTTGATCGTCGATATTTTTACGCGTCATCTCGTCAAATTGTGCCGCGCATTCAGCCCCTATCACAACGTCCATGATGTTAAATGGATACGCCTTTTCGTCTGGGAATTCCACTGGAATTAATTGAACGCCTTGCTTCTTCAGATCGGCTAAGACCTTCCACTCGTTGCGGGTGGTGTCTTTGATTTTATCAAAATAGTTTTTAGCGTAGGCAATTTTCATTCCTTTGATGGGGCGATTTGCCTGATAATTAAAGGGCATATTAACAGCGGCTAAATCCTTACCATCCGTCCCGTGCAAGTAATGAAACACGATCGCCGCATCATTTGCAGAACGGCAAATAGGACCGACTTTATCCAAGGAATAACTCAAAGCCATCGCCCCCGAGCGAGAAATACTCCCAAAAGTGGGACGCAATCCCGTAGCTCCACAGGTCGTGGAAGGGGAAACGATACTACCCCAGGTCTCTGTCCCAATCGCAAAAGGAACTAAACCTGCCACCGTCGCGGAGGCAGATCCAGCAGAGGATCCGGAGGATCCGTAATTCAAATTCCAGGGATTTTTCGTTCTACCGCCATACCAATAATCGCCCATCGCTAAGGCGCCTAAGGTAAATTTGGCGACTAAAACCGCTCCAGACTCTTTCAATTTCGAATAGACATAGGCATCTTCATTGATCACTTGATCCTTGTAAGGAGCAGCTCCCCACGTCGTCTTCGTGCCTTTCACGGCAAACAAATCCTTTAAACCGTAAGGAATTCCGTGCAACAATCCGCGGTATTTACCTGTGGCAATTTCTTTGTCCGCCTGACGCGCTTGCGCTAAAGCCATCTCCTCTTGCAGACTAATCACGCATTGTAAGGTAGGACCGTGCGTCTTAATCCGCTCGATGAAAAATTGCGTTAATGCGACCGAGGTAATTTGCTTCGTCTTGATCAAATGTGCCAGTTGATCGATGGAATAAAAAGCTAAATCATTCCGGTTTTTTGGCAGCGTTGCTTTCACAGATGGCCAAACCACCGGACGTTGCGTCTGATCAAATTTCATACCGGGTAGTTTGGGATTTTGCCAAAGACTTAACGGCACATTATTATTCAAAGAAAGCGCGTGCATCGCCTTGTAATTCGCTAGATTATCCACCACATCTGAATAGAGTGTATCTAATTCTTGGGTGGTAAATTGAATGTCAAACAGGTTTGCAGCTCCCGAAAGATCCGATTTCGTTTGGGCAAAAAGTGGGCTAGCGAATAGCAGCAATAAGGCGACTTTTTTCATATTACTGTACAATAAGTTTAGCTTTGCTATTGTTTAACTGAATGAAATACAATCCTTTAGGCATGTTTTGGGTAGATAGTATAGTAGTATTTAATCCCTTCGTTTGAGTCAGATTTTTCTGCACTACCTCACGACCCAGCGCATCTAAAACACGTAAAATCGTTTCGTTTGCGAGTTCTGAATCCCAATCTACTTGAACCATTTCTTGTGCAGGGTTCGGATATACTTTCACTTGCAGCGATTCATTCTCCACTCCCATGATATTGAAATCAGGAGTTGACCAAGGCACTAAATTAAGGTTCGCCGTGTTCCAAGCCACGTTTGTCAGCAAATGAAATTCCCCTGGCAGCAAATTCATCTTCGCCTCCGCATCTTTCACTTCAAATGACTTGCCACTAAAATAATCGTACCAAAGGCCCGTTTTAGGGAAACTCGCTGAAACGACCTGTGAATTGATATCCGGGTTAGCTAAAACCAGCAAGTACTCCGATCCCTTTGTCAACAAATTCCGTTTCACCGCTGATAAAGAACCTACAGTAAAATCGGTTGTGGAGAAAATCGGTTTACTCGTTTTCAAGGCCCCTAATTGCTGGTAGACTTTCAGTAATTTAGCACGCTCAGAATCCTGCGCGTAAGTCCATTTCAATGGCTTGGTTCCTGTGCGCCCATTATCATTAATCGAAACGTCATAGCCTAATTCCCCAAATTGCCAGATCATCTTAGGTCCCGGAATTGTAAAGAAAGTGGCAGCGGCCATTTTCATTCGTTCCAGTTTTTCTTGGGCCGTAAAGACTTTTTTACCTCCATTGGTTACTTCTACCATGAGGCGTTCTTCATCGTGGGACTCGATGTAGCTCATCACACTTGGATTTGTAAAACCACGCATTTTGTAGGAGGCATTACTTAAATCTTGGGTATATCCTTGCGCGACACGAACCATATCGAATTTGCTATTCCCCCACAAAAGCATCCCGTAATTACCTAATTCGTTCTCCTCATTGTTTGCCGCAAAATGTTCTAAAACCACATAAGCGGACGCATCATAGGAGCGGATTTTATCATAAATTCGTTTCCAAATCTTCACACGTGACGCGTCGTATTGCCCCCAAAGATCCACATTTGAGCCGGAAGGGGTTTGGGTGAAGCCTTTGGACAAATCAAAACGATAGCCATCAATTTTGTATTCCTCTAACCAAAACTTCGTCACCACATCTACTAACCATTGCGTGTGCGGACTCTCGTGATTAAAATCAAAGAATACACTGTAGGGATGCGTCGCCGTCGGATTAAAAAATGGACTCGTCGCGGTAGGTTTCGCTCCATCCCAATACATCTTCACGTATGGGTTCTCGTAATCTGCCTGGTTTAACACGATGTCCATAATGACCGCAATGCCATTTTCGTGGCATTTATCGATCAAATATTTCAAGTCGTTCTTCGTTCCATAGGCCTTGTCCGGGGCGGTATAAAAGATCGGATTATACCCCCAAGAATCATTCCCGGAGAACTCCGCCACCGGCATTAATTCCAGCGCATTAATTCCTAGTTTCTTCAAATACCCTAGCGAATCCGCTACCGTTTTGTAGCGACGATCGGCCACAAAATCACGCACTAATAACTCATATACGTGCAAGTTCGAAGACGCTGGACGCGTAAACGAAGTCGTCTTCCAAACGTAAGGCGTTGCACCAGATTCAAAAACCGATACGATTCCTTTTGCTCCGGTGGGGTATTTTTTCAAAGAAGGATAGGTAGTGGCAGGAATCGATCCGTCATTGTTAGGGTCTAAAATCTTTTCCGTCAATGGATCCGCTACAGCTAATTTTCCATCCACCCAATATTGATAGGCCACTTCTTTTCCCGCTTCCTGAACGCCTAAATCAATCCAATAACGCAACCCGTCTGCGGTACGTTTCATTAGATAGGCAGGTAATGCTGACCAATTTGAAAACTCCCCTATCGCATAAACGAAAGAAGTCGAAGGGGCATAAAAACACAACACCACCTTATTTCCCACATAATTCACTCCATCCTTAATTCCAGCAGGCAAAGCTTCCGTAACCACTAGAGGCTTCGTCAAAATTCGCACGGAATCCTTTAGGGTGTTGGAACCAGAAGTCCCCTCTAAAATCAAGGTGTGTAATTTGCCTTTTTCAGACCCTAAAGCATAGCTATAATTGATGGAATCAGAGGAAGCTGAGCTTGACAAAACCGTCCCGGCTGATTTCAAACTGATCGATGAAGTCGCTGAAAATTTCGCACGTACGTTAATGGATGTTCCTGCCTCCGCTAAAGTAAACGACTCCGTAGGGGAAAGCCATTTCAAGGCGTAAGATCCAACATACAATTTCAAAATAAAATCCTCCGTCTGGGCTTTTCCATCCCCGCTTTTTAACAATAATCCTAGCTTAACTATCGGATTTCCAGCGGGAACATTAAAATAAGTACGCGGTGTTAATTTAATGGACCATTTATCGTTGCCTAGAGAGGTCATCTTGCCTTTGTCGAAGGGAACACTAAAATTGGTTTGGCCTACTGGCTGGTACTTAAAGGCATCACCTGCATCCGAATCGCCAGCTCCGGACCATAAAAAGACGTCGCTCGTTTTCCCTAAAAGACCAGAAGCCCGCGAATCTTTCGCGAGCTTCAAATCAAAAATCAAAGTAATCTCTTTATCTCCCGTAGGAAAAATCTCTTCTGTCGTTACTTGTGCAAAAGCGGAGAACGTGAATAGTAGGAAGAATAAAATTCTCATTGGATTTCAAAAATTTGAGCTGATTTACCTGGTACGCTGAGAGTTTTGCCAAATACCACATCCGTCGATTCCATCACATTATGCGCCTTGGCACCTGCAGGCAATATTTCCTCATAATGACTTAAGTCGATGGCACGTGCATCCGCATTCTTGTTTAGAACTACCATCACTTTGGCCTTATCTGTATACCGGAAATAGACGTAAACTCCGTTACCTTCTCCTGAATTTTCCGGTCCAAAATGTAACAATTTACCCTTGTGTATCGCCTCAGAACCTTTTCTCCATGTTAGGATTTTCTTGAAGAATTCTTGCATTGCCTTTTCATCTGCCGTCATATTAGCACCTGTGAACGCATTCTTCACATCGCCTGCCCAGCCACCTGGGAAGTCCCCACGAATCTCCCCGTGTTCAGAAGATTTAGGGTTAGCCATTAAAATTTCTGTACCATAAAACACCTGCGGAATACCACGCGTCGTGAAAATATAGGTCATTGCCATTTTCAATAAGGCTTGATCGTGTTTCACTTGTGTATAAATACGCGACATGTCGTGGTTATCTCCAAAAACAACCAAATTATCTGGATTCGCATACACCAAGTCGTTCGAAATAACGTTATAAATTTTGTTCAAACCTTTGCCCCATTCCTTATCATTTTCGTTCATTGCCTCAGAAATTGCATTCTGTAATGGGAAGTCCATTAAAGCGGGTAATGAGGATTTATAACCATCGCGGTTTATTTTTCCACGTTGCCAATACGAAGTGATAATCGGATTAGAAGACCATTCTTCACCCACCATATTTAAATTCGGGTATTCATTCAACACCGCATCTGACCACATCGTCGCGAATTCTTTCGTCGAATACGGGTAAGTATCAATGCGAAGACCCCCTAAATGGGCATATTCAATCCACCAAATCGTGTTTTGTATTAGGTATTTTTGCATAAACGGATTCTTCTGATTCAAATCCGGCATTGCAGGAACAAACCAACCTTCCGTCTGTAATTTAGCATCGTATTTAGACACATGTGGATCTTGAACCGTTTCGCGACGGTGCGTAGTGGACGTAAACTTCCCCCCAAAATTTATCCAATCCTTAAACGGCTTATCCTCCATCCACCAGTGACCGCTGCCACAGTGATTCAAAATAATATCTTTGATCAAATACATCCCATTCGCTTGGGTTTTCATCCCCAGCTCGCGGTAGTCTTCATTTGTCCCAAAACGGCGATCAATCTTGTAATGATCCGTGATGCCGTATCCATGGTAACTTTCTAAGGTTTGGTCATTTTCCACCTCCGGCATATTCCAGATAGCCGTAAATCCCATATTTTTAATGTAGTCCAAATGGTCTAAAATCCCGCGCAAATCTCCGCCATGGCGATCATACAAAGCATTGCGATTCAAGGACATATCGCGCATTCCCGCCACTTTATCGTTTGCCGGATTACCGTTCGCAAAGCGGTCTGGTGTTATTAAGTAAATGACGTCTTTGGTAGAATAAGACGGGCGATTCGCTGAGTTTTTCGCACGCGCCTCTAGACTGTAGTTAATCGTGTGAATGACTGAGCCGTTCTTTTTGATGACCAATGGATATATTCCAGCTTGCGCGCCGGGAGCTATCACTAAGTCAACAAAAAGGTAGTTCGGGCTGTCGCCATTCGTTACTTTTTTCACGCTCAACCCTTTCTTCGTGGAAGTCACCACACCACCTGATAGATCTTTACCTTTAATCAATAATTGTAAATTCGGATTCTTCATCCCTACCCACCAGTTTAGTGGTTCGACACGTAAATCCTGAGCAACGAGGGAGAATGAGGCACAAAATAAGAAGCCTAAAAAAAGGACTTTTTTCATAAATGTAATTTATAGTGAATGATTGAATAGCTTTGTTAGCTGAGTTACGAAAATAGGCAAAAATCGTGACTCAGAGGAATCATCCCGGAAGAATCCTATAATCGAGTTTAACCGATAAGTAAAATATGCCCGATATATTTGGTAATATACCCTTAATTGGAGATATTTGCTAGGTAAATTGGGCTAAAAACCCTCTAAAGTCGATTATTTAAATAATACAAATATAAACTATATCTTTTATGTGTGGAATCGTAGCGTACATCGGAAAACAGCCAGCATTTCCCGTTATTTTAAAGGGTTTGAAGCGCCTAGAATACCGTGGATATGACAGTTCTGGTATTGCATTATTCGGAGAAAACGTCTGCACATTTAAGAAAAAAGGCCGTGTGGCTGAGCTTGAGGCTTGGGAGGAAAAAATCATTTCTGAAGCGACAGTCGGCATTGGTCACACACGCTGGGCAACCCACGGCGAGCCGTCTGATGCGAATGCACATCCGCACAGCTCGAATAGTGGCCGTTTAACTTTGGTACACAACGGCATCATCGAAAACTACGCTTCTTTAAAGCAAGAATTAGTCCAAAAAGGCTACACATTTAAGAGCGAGACTGACACTGAGGTTTTGGTAAACTTCATCGAAGACATCCAAATCAACAACAATTCCTCTCTAGAAGAAGCCATGCGCATCGCTTTAAAACGCGTCGTGGGAGCTTATGTGATCATCGTGATGGAAGAAGGTTTCCCGAATCGCTTGATCGCAGCTCGTAAAGGATCACCTCTAGTAATCGGTGTAGGTGAAGGCGAGCACTTTTTAGCCTCGGATGCTTCCCCAATCATCGAATACACCAAGAAAGTTATCTACGTAAACGACTACGAATTAGCCATCATTTCTCCCGATGAAATCATCCTGAAGAACTTAGGCAATGAGCCGGTTACTCCCTATATCCAACAATTAGACATGGAATTAGCCCAAATCGAAAAGGGCGGTTTCGACCATTTCATGTTGAAAGAGATTTTTGACCAACCAGGCAGCTTAACGGATTGTTTACGTGGCCGTTTGGATATGGAGAATTTGACCCTGACTTTGGCAGGCGTAGAAGAACACATGTCCGTTTTCTCTCAAGCAAAACGGATCATCATCGTGGCCTGTGGAACAAGCTGGCACGCGGGTTTAGTCGCAGAATACATGATCGAAACTCTTTGCCGCATTCCAGTAGAGGTAGAATATGCCTCAGAATTCCGTTACAGAAATCCGGTCGTAGGCGAAGGCGATGTATTAATTGCCATTTCCCAAAGTGGGGAAACAGCTGATACACTGGTGGCTATCGAAAAAGCAAAAGAAGCAGGTGCCTTTATTTTTGGGGTGGTAAACGCAGTAGGATCATCCATCGCCCGTTTATCTCACTCAGGCGCTTACACTCACGCTGGACCAGAGATTGGCGTAGCAAGTACAAAAGCCTTCACCGCACAATTAACGGTGTTGGCGATGATGGCCATCAAAATTGGTCGCGAGAAGAAGACGATTACCGAGGCAGAATACGACCGTTACTTAGCAGAACTAGCACTGATTCCTTCCAAAGTAAAAACAGTCCTAGAAACGCACGAATCTATTAAAGAAGTAGCGAAGCACTACGCAGACGCACGTGACTTCTTATTCCTAGGTCGTGGATACAACTTCCCGGTAGCCCTAGAAGGTGCCTTGAAATTAAAAGAGATTTCCTACATCCACGCGGAAGGTTATCCAGCGGCAGAAATGAAGCACGGCCCTATCGCCTTAGTAGATGAAAACCTACCGGTATTATTCATCGCCACGAAAGATGCGTATTACGAGAAAATTGTATCTAACATCCAAGAGATCAAAGCTCGTAAAGGAATGGTAATCGCGGTTATTTCAGAAGGCGATACCTTAATCCGCGGTATGGCAGATCACGTGATGGTAGTTCCAGAAGCGGACGAATTATTAGCACCGCTTGTCTCCGTTATACCGACTCAGATTCTATCTTACTACATTGGAGTATTGAGAGGATTGGATGTGGATAAACCGAGGAATTTAGCGAAGAGTGTGACGGTGGAATAAAATGGACATTTTAGACCTACGCGATTATGCTTTAAGCCTTCCGGAAACGGAAGAATGCCAGCCATTTGGGCCTAACCACCTGGTTTTTAAGACTAAAGGGAAAATGTTTTTGCTTTTAGACTTAGTTTCCTCCCCTACGACGATAAATTACAAGGCAGTTCCTGAAGATATTTTGGCCCAAAGAGAGGAATTTCCGGATTCTGTCTTCCCAGGATACCATATGAACAAGAAGCATTGGAATACGATGTACTTAAATCGCTACTTACCGCAGAATAAAGTCTTGGAATTCATCCGCACCTCTCACTCCTTAATTAAAAAATAAAACCTTTTTCTGCTTTTAGGTGTTTGGAAGATATGCCTAATAAAATTATTGAGGTTTGCCACCTGTCGAAAAAATTTGGATCTTTCCAAGCCGTATCCGACGTCAGCTTTTCTGTTTACAAAGGCGATGTTTTTGGCTTTTTAGGGCCGAATGGGGCCGGAAAAAGCACTAGTATTCGCTGTTTGAATTCATTGATTCAACCGGACAGTGGTACGGTGGAGATTTTTGGCAAATCCATCAGCACTCACCGTGAATCCATCTTAGGACGCATTGGAAGTATCATCGAAAAACCGGATTTCTATAAGTACTTATCCGCGTACAGAAATCTAGAAATCTTCTCCCGCATCTCTGGAAAGCCCTCTAGCAAACAAGAAATCTACAAAATGTTAGACTTTGTGGGCTTAGGCGGCCGTGAAGGAGACAAATTTGCCGGCTTTTCTCACGGGATGAAACAACGTTTAGGCATCGCCCAAACCCTCTTGCATAATCCCGATCTCATTATTTTAGATGAGCCCACAACCGGTTTAGATCCCCAAGGAATTATCGATATCCGGAACTTAATTCTACGGTTGAAAAACGAGCAAAATAAAACGGTTTTGTTATCCTCTCATAATTTGGCTGAAATTGAACTGATCTGCAATCGCATGGTCATCATCAATAAAGGCAGATCCATCGTGGAGGGCAATGTGAGTGAGCTGATGAACGGAGAAAACCTCATTTTGCGACTTGAAGCGAGTCCAATGCCGGCTGCAAAAAATGCTCTTTTAGCCTGGAAACCATCACTTTTATGGGATAATGTAGGAGATTCTTCCCTACAATTTCCGATCGAAAAATCGGAAATACCTGGTTTGACGAAATTTTTAATCGAGCATGACATTGAAATTTATAGTCTAGAGGCGAAACGCACGCTGGAGGATTATTTCATTAAAATTGTGAACCAATGATCCTAATTAACAGCATATACAACGAAATAATCAAGATTGCACTGAAGCCCCGCAGCTATTTAGGGTTGGCTGCCATTACCGTTCTCGTGGGCGTCATCCAATTTGCGTTGAAAGCAGATGGTATGTCGATTATCTCTTTTGTGACTGCCTCTTTCGAGCAGACCTTAACCTTTGAAGGAAATGTGCTGAATGGCAATCTAGTTGCATTCATCATTTTGCAAATGTTATTAGTCCAGATTCCACTGTTGGTCGCTTTAGTTACCGGCGATTTAGTTTCTGGAGAGGCGGCAATGGGGACGATTCGCATGTTAGCAACTAAGCCCATCTCGCGTGTACAACTACTGTTATCCAAGTTTATTGCTGGAGGAATTTACACTCTAACCGTCATTTTGTGGATGGGTATAATGTCTGTCATAGTAGGCAAATTACTCTTTGGCACTGGCGATATGATGGTGCTGAATTCGGATGGATTAGTCATTTTACAGGAGGCAGATGTGAATTGGCGGTATTTAGGAGGGTTTGCTGTGGCATTTTTAGCCTTGTTCACGGTCAGTTCTTTATCGATTTGCCTATCTTGTTTTACGGATAATTCCATCGGACCTATCGTGGCCACGATGTCCATTATTCTCTTGTTTACGATTATCGGAACCCTGGACGTACGTGTTTTTGACCCGCTAAAACCCTATTTATTTACCACGCACATGGCCTCTTGGCGGTCTTTCTTTGAAGATCCCTTGCCGCTGACGGCCATTTGGAGATCCATTGCGGTTTTAGTTGCCCACAATGTGGTGTTCATTTCAGTTTCGCTGTACACCTTCCACTACAAAGACATTCAATCATGATTCGCATCATTCTGTTATTCTTTTCTTTCTCTCTTTTTGCACAAGATGCGAACAAGACCGTTTTGCAGGTGTTAGCGCGCATGAACAAAGTGCATGATTACAAAGTGGATGCTCAGATTACATCTGATATTCCGTTAATTAAGATTATGCCTGCAAAGGCAACGATTTATTTCAAACAGCCAGAAAAATTCCGGATGATGACAAAAGGGATTGCTATTTTGCCCAAAAAAGGTTTCACTGACCTGACTGCCCTTCTAAAAAATAAAGCCGCTTACACTGCTTTATTCACGGGCTTCGAAATCATCGAAGGCGTGAAAACAGAATCCATCACGTTACTTCCAACGGACGATTCTGGAGAAATTGTATTAGCTAAACTATGGGTCGACCCTAATTTAGACTTGATTTTAAAATCCCAAATTACTTCCCGTACGAATGGCACTGTCCTTTCCAGCTATGTGTATGGTGCTGAGAAAGCCTTTGGCCTTCCCTCCGAGTTAAATATTACCGTGGACGTAAAAAAATTCAAAATACCGAAAGGCGTCGTAGTCGACATTAACCGCACCGCGGTCGCACCGGTAAATACGCGTAAAACTGGCCAAATTCGCTTGTCATTGACAAACTACGTCATCAACCAAGGAATCGAAGATAAAATCTTCAAAAACTAAGTCTTCCTTTGTTGTACTATATTACCGGTAGCTTTCGTTCTTTTTTCGTAATTTAGATTTCTAAATCGAGTCGAAAATGAAACGAATTTTATGCTGGGTACTTTTGAGCTTATCGCTTTCGGCCACTGCTCAAAGCTGGCAGTTGACTGGATTTAAAAAAGTTGACGCTGAAAATCCAATTCTTTCCCCCTCGCTTGAAGCACATTTCCTTGATCCCATCTCTGGCAAAAAAGTAGGTTGGGAAAACAAAAATGTGTTAAATCCAACAGCCCTCGTTCGGGACGGCCTCATTCATTTATTGTACCGTGCACAAGATTCTTTAGGTACTTCTCGCATCGGTTTAGCCACCAGTTCAGATGGCATTCATTTCAAGAAGAATCCTAAACCCATATTATTCCCTTCAAATGACGCATTCCGCGGTTTTGAATGGCCAGGTGGCATTGAAGATCCCCGAATAGTGGAAACGGAGGACGGAGGGTACTTTTTGACCTACACATCCTACGACGGCAGAGTTGCACGTCTTTGTGGGGCGTTTTCGAAAGACTTACAAACTTGGGAGAAAATAGGGCCTCTTTTTAGCTCAGAAAAATACCTGAATACGTGGTCTAAATCAGGAGCGCTTGTTTCGGTTCAAAATGGTGCGCGAATCGTTGCAAAAAAGATCAATGGACTGTATTACATGTATTTTGGCGATACTGATTTATTCATAGCTACTTCGAAAGATTTGCGCCATTGGGAGATCTTGGAGAATGCGGAGACGCAAGTTCGTTTATCCGTTTTAAAACCACGTGCAGGCTATTTTGACAGCCGTTTAGTAGAACCAGGGCCCTATGCATTGCTTAGAAAAGAAGGAATTGTGTTAATCTACATTAGCTCGAATGCGGCTAATTTTAATGACACACGCTTTCCAAAATTTACCTATGCAGCCGGACAAGTCTTGTTTGATGCTCAAAAACCGTACAAGGTTTTGGCAAGAACGAATGAACCCTTTATTTGGCCTAATCAACCCTATGAAAAAGTGGGTGAAGTAAACGAAGTTTGTTTCGTGGAAGGCCTTTTACCCTTTAAAGGAAAATGGTTCCTGTATTATGGAACTGCAGACTCTAAAATAGCTGTTTCTATCAAAAAATGAACACTTTAGGATTACATAGCGTCCACCACATTGCCATCATCTGTTCAGATTATGCGCGTTCTAAAGCCTTTTACACACAGGATTTAGGACTTAGCATCATCAGAGAGGTATACCGTGCGGAGCGCGATTCCTATAAATTAGATTTAGCGCTGAATGATCAGTATGTGATTGAATTGTTCTCTTTCCCTAATCCTCCTTCTCGCCCGTCGAGGCCAGAAAGTTGTGGTTTGCGGCATTTGGCTTTTCAAGTAAACAACCTGGACTTTACGGTGCAGGAATTAACCCAAAAAGGCATCACGTCGGAACCCATTCGCATCGATGAATTCACGGGGAAGCGATTTACCTTTATCGCAGATCCGGATGATTTGCCCCTTGAATTTTATGAAATATGAATAGAATAGATAAAAAACCACTTTCAAAACTCGGATTCGATTTCGTAACGCCCTCTTTCTTAGAAGAGGGCCAAAGCGAATTTGACCACCGTAACTCCAACATCGACTTAGGCGCTTACCGGGCTTTAGCACCGCGTGAAATCAGCATTTTAGAGGCGAATTTGAACGAGGCGGAAAACTGGAAAGACGTGTGGGTGAAAGAGGGCTTCAATCCGTATTTGGTCAAAAATTGCCGCTTTTTTGGCATAAACCGCATCGGTATTTTAGAAAGCTGCTATCTAGAATTCAAAAACCTGCGTATGCCAGTAGGTCTTTATAATAGCACCTTGATTTCCTGCGATTTTGGCGATAATATAGCGATTGATCGGGTGAATCTATTATCCCATTATCAAATTGGGAACGAAGTCATGATCCTGCAAGTGAACGAATTAGCCACGACGCCCACGGCGAAATTTGGCAATGGAATCGTAAAGAAAGGGGAGGAAGAGCGGATCCGAATTTGGATGGAATTAGGAAATGAAAATGGTGGCCGCAAGGTCATTCCTTTCGTGGGGATGAAACCGGCAGACGCCTTTTTATGGACCCAAGACCGGGATGACAGCGAATTGCAAGCGAAATACAAAGAAATGACCATCCAAGAGTTCTCGTCTAAGCGCGGATTCTATGGCCAAATTGGCGATCGAACGGTCATCAAAAACACCGGAATCATCAAAGACGTCCATATGGGTACCGACACCTATATCAAAGGCGCGAATAAATTAAAAAACTTAACGATCATCTCGAACGCACAGGCCTCCACCCAAATAGGCGAAGGCTGCGAAATCGTGAACGGTATCATACACGAAGGCTGCCGCATTTTCTACGGCGTGAAGGCGGTTCGCTTTATTTTAGCAGCTCACTCGCAACTAAAATATGGCGCACGTTTGATCAACTCCTTCTTAGGAAGTAACTCAACCATCTCTTGTTGTGAAGTTTTAAATGCCCTCATTTTCCCGGCTCACGAACAACACCACAATAACTCGTTCTTGTGCGCAGCGATCGTCAAAGGCCAGAGCAATATGGCCGCAGGGGCGACCCTAGGCTCTAACCACAATTCGCGTGGAGCAGATGGGGAATTGCAGGCGGGACGTGGATTTTGGCCTGGTTTATCCGTAGCCCTAAAACACAACTCTAAGTTCGCTTCCTTTAACTTGATTTCAAAAGGCAATTACCCCGGCGAAATCCACAATCCCCTTCCCTTCTCCCTAATCGGAAACGATGATGCGGAAGGAGGATTATTAATCATCGCCGGCTATTGGTTCCAATACAACATGTATGCCCTAGCTCGCAATGCGTGGAAATTTGCGGCCAGAGATCAAAGAACCGACAAAGACATGTTACTCGAATTTGATTTCTTAGCGCCAGATACGGTATCGGAAATCTTACAAGGGATCAACTTATTGGAGAAATGGGTTTCTGAATCGCTAGGCGGTGGTGATGGAAAAGCTTGGTTAAACGACCCAGCGAATGCAACAAATCCACTAGCGGTTTATGCTACTGGCATCGAAAATTCGAAACGAAGAACTCGCATCGCTAAAGCCCACAAGGCCTACCAAATCTTCCATGATTTATTGTACTACCATGCAGCCAAAGAATGGTTAGCCACTTCCGAGCGCCATCCAACCACTTCTCCCTCGGCACTTTTACAAGCGACATTAAAGAATGCCACAGCGATCCAAGTTTGGGAAAACCTGGGTGGACAATTAATTCCTTCAGGTGTTATCCACGAGATGAAAGAAGAGATCAAATCAGGCAAAATCACCCGTTGGAAACAAGTGCACTCATTCTACGAAAAACAGGCAGCGCTTTATCCGGAACAAAAATTCGAAAATGCGCTGAATGGTTTATTGCAAATTAACCCTCAAGCGTTCCAAGACATCCCAGCCTGGATAGATCGTGCCATTGCTACCTCAGCATTCTTAACAGCAGGCATCGAACGTTCCCGCTCGAAAGACTACCAGGACCCGTTCCGCTTGGCGATGTTTGGCAATGCTGACGAGCTCGATGCCGTGATAGGTGATGTGAAGGAGAATGAGTTTATTCAGGAAGCGAAAATGCGCGCGATTGCCTTTAGAGAAAAACTAGAAGGGTTAAAGCATAGAGCATAAAGCATAAAGAATAAAGTTGGAATCTCCTGCGGAGATACGATTATGAAACATTGCTGAATACATCAAAAAGGGGACCTAGGTCCCCTTTTTGATTCAAACTTTGTACTTTATTCTTTATGCTTTGTGATTTAAAATCGCTCTGTAAATTACGGCTTGTTAGAGTCAACAACCAATCGCTGCTCTCTATTCGCGATTTCCCAAGCCATGTAGAACACTAAACGGCCTACTTTTTGGACTTGATCAAATTCGATCTTATCTACCTCATCGCCTGGCATATGGTAATCGTCGTGTACTCCATTGAAGAAGAACGCAACTGGAATACCATGTTTCGCAAAGTTGTAGTGATCTGAACGGTAATAGAAACGGTTCGGATCGTTCGGATCATTGAAACGGAAATCTAGTTCAAGACCAATATGTTTCTTGTTTTGATCAATCAAAATTTCGCGTAATTGAGATGACAATTTATCAGAACCAATCTCGTAGATATAGTCTGGCTTGCCTTTGTGCTCGTCATCATAACGACCGGTCATGTCTGTGTTTAAATCTACCACCGTATTTTTCAACGGGAATAAGGGGTGATTTGAATACCATTCAGAACCTAGTAGCCCTTTTTCTTCGCCTGTTACCGTCATAAACAAAATGCTACGGCGAGGACGTTTTCCTTCTGCTGCTGCTTTACCAAAAGCCTCCGCTAATTCCATCACCGTTACGGTTCCAGAACCGTCGTCGTTTGCGCCGTTGTTGATTTGGCCATCTGCAGAAACACCGATGTGGTCATAGTGTGCCGTTAGAATAACAATTTCCTCTTTTTTATCTGTACCTTCTAAGAAGCCTACTACATTATACGTATCAACTGGCTTCTCTGTTCTTTCAATCGTTAATTCGATAGAAGACGCTTTAAACTTAGACGAAAGAGATTTTTTCTCAGTAGCTAGAGCCGCTTTAAATGCTAACAATTCAGCTTCAGTGGTGCCTAAGATTTCAGCCGCAGCTTCAGAAGAAATTAACAATACAGGAGCCTCATTTGCAGCAGCTGCCGCATCAGCAAAGGCCATACGCTCGTTACCAAAACGCTTCATCATCACTTGACGTTGGCGTACTTGGTTGCCAAAAGCTTTCGTATCCCGATCTGCGATCAAGATTAAACCTTTCGCCCCAGCCGCTTGTGCACGCTTTAATTTTTCTTTCCACCCATCACCTTTTCCAAAAACCGAAGGATCTTTCGAACCAGATAAAACATATTTTCCAGCTGCGTCTTTCGCTTCGCCTTCAAACGCTAGTACGTATTTCCCTTTTGCGTTTAACTTATCAAAATCCGTGTAGCCTCCTTGCTGAACGGCGAAGCCCGCAAAAACTACCGGAAATTTCGAATTGGCAGGAACTGGAACCAGCGAATTAGCCATGAAGTCACCTAGGTATTCGTATTTCTTACCTTTAGCTGACATCGATACATTCGTCCAAGAACGGTTCACTAAGTCCACTTTTTGAAAATAGGAACCATTTACTGGTGCAATGCCCGATTTCTTAAAATGATCCGCAATGTAGTTCGCCGCTACTTTTTGTTCTGCTGAACCCGTGTTACGACCTTTCAAGCTGTCAGAAGCGATAAAAGTCAAGTGTTTTTTCAGATCATCCGCGCGAATAGACAGCGCGTAAGGAACTGGATCTCCCTGAGCTACAGCACTCATTGGGATTAATTTAGCCGCTAATAATAGCCCTAAAACGTAGATGTTAGATTTTTTCATTTGTTGAAACAAAATTTAAGAAAGCGAAGTTAAGAATCTAAAAATAAATCGCTAAAAAAAGATTAAATTTGTGGCGATTTTATCATCCAAATTCTCAACATTCATGACCCCAAATTATCGTTATCGGGAGGACTTCTCCTTGCGTCACAACAATGTAGAAGCTGCCGATGTTTCCGCCATGTTAAAAACAATTGGTGTAGACAGCCTAGACACATTAATTCAACAAACAGTACCTGAAAAAATTCGCTTGGCGCAGGGGCTTCGCTTGCCTGAGCCGAAATCAGAATTCGAATTTTTACGTGATTTCAAAGCAATCATGGGTCAAAACCAGATCTTCAAATCACACATTGGTTTAGGGTATTCAGACACGATTGTGCCTACGGTCATTTTGAGAAACATTTTGGAAAATCCCGCTTGGTATACTGCCTACACACCTTACCAAGCAGAAATCGCACAAGGTCGTTTGGAAATGTTATTAAACTACCAAACGATGATCATCGACCTTACCGGCATGGAACTAGCAAACGCCTCCCTTTTAGATGAAGGAACGGCAGCTGCAGAAGCCATGACGATGCTATATGGACAACGTCCAGCGGAACGTAACAGCGCAGAAGCCTATTTTGTGTCTGAATTATGCTTGCCGCAAACCATTGACTTATTAAAAACACGTGCAGAACCGATTGGTATTGAAATCGTCGTGGGCGATCACCGCAGCTTCGATGTAACAGATGCGCGTTTCTACGGAATGATGTTACAATACCCCGCTTCTAACGGAGAGGTATTTGATTATAGCGCCTTGATCGCGGCAGCAAAAGAAAATGGCTTACAAGTTGTAGTAGCTGCTGATTTATTAGCCTTGACCTTGTTAACGCCTCCAGGAGAAATGGGAGCTGATGCGGTGGTGGGTGTCTCTCAACGCTTCGGGGTACCGATGGGATTTGGTGGACCACATGCTGGATTCTTCGCTACGAAAGAAAAATACAAGCGAAATATTCCAGGCCGTATCATAGGGGTTTCAGTGGATGCGGAAGGAAACCGTGCCTTACGTATGGCGCTTCAAACGCGTGAGCAACACATTCGCCGCGAAAAAGCAACGTCTAATATCTGTACGGCGCAAGTATTATTATCCATCATGGCCGCTTCTTACGCGATCTACCACGGCCCAACAGGCTTGAAGAAAATCGCTGAAAAAATCTACGGCTTGACGGAATTACTAGCGGTTAACTTACGTAAACTAGGATATGCCTTTGAGAACACCAACCACTTCGATACGCTTACGATTGTGACGGGAGCGCATACGGCGGACTTACGTGTTTTGGCAGAAAAAGCACAACGCAACCTACGATATACAGCAAATACGACAAGCATCTCCCTAGATGAGACAACGCAGGAAGCGGATGTAATCGAGATCATCTCGTTCTTCGAGACTTTAAAAGGAGCGAAAACTTCAGAGAAAAACGTTACTTGGGCAATACCTGCAGCGTTAACGCGTACGTCTACTTTCTTAACGCATAGTGTATTCAATAATTACCATTCCGAGCACGGAATGTTACGTTATTTGAAATCATTGGAATCAAAAGATTTATCAATGGTTCATTCGATGATCTCGTTAGGTTCTTGTACGATGAAATTGAATGCAACGACGGAAATGATTCCGGTGACTTGGCCAGAATTAGGCAAAATTCACCCATTTGCGCCGGCTTCTCAGACGAAAGGCTACCAGCAATTAGTGGAGGATTTGAATGAGTGGTTATGTGAGATCACTGGTTTCGCGAAAATGTCCATGCAACCGAACTCGGGAGCACAAGGAGAATACGCTGGATTGATGACGATTCGTGCCTACCACGCATCTCGTGGAGATCACCACCGGAATATCGCCATCATCCCGTCTTCTGCACACGGAACGAATCCGGCTTCTGCTGTGATGGCTGGCATGAAGGTGATTGTTTCCCCATGCGATGCGAACGGAAATATTGATGTGGCTGATTTGAAGGCTAAAGCGTTAGAACACAAAGACAATCTCTCTTGCTTGATGGTTACCTACCCTAGTACACACGGGGTATTCGAAGAAACCATCCAAGAGATTTGCGAAATCATCCATGAAAATGGAGGTCAAGTGTATATGGACGGCGCGAACATGAACGCACAGGTAGGTTTAACTTCCCCTGCGCGCATTGGAGCGGACGTTTGTCACTTGAATTTACACAAAACGTTTTGTATCCCTCATGGTGGTGGTGGGCCAGGTATGGGACCTATTGGCGTGGCGCCACAGTTAGTTCCTTTCTTACCGGGTCACGTTCATAATGGAACATCGGGTGCTGTTTCTGCGGCTCCGGTAGGATCTGCCAGCATTCTAGCGATTTCATACGCATACATCGCAATGATGGGCGGTAAAGGATTAACGACTGCAACAGAGACGGCGATCTTAAACGCGAACTACATCAAGGCGCGTTTGGAAAAAGAATTCCCTATCCTATATACCGGCTCACAAGGACGTTGCGCACACGAAATGATCGTGGATTGCCGTCCGTTCAAATTATCCGCTGGCGTAGAGGCAGAGGATATCGCAAAACGTTTAATGGATTACGGTTTCCACGCTCCTACCCTTTCATTCCCTGTAGCGGGAACCTTAATGATTGAGCCTACGGAGTCTGAAAATAAAGACGAGTTAGATCGTTTCTGCGATGCGCTTTTGAGCATCCGGGCAGAGATTCGCGAGATCGAAGAAGGGAAAGCGGACAAAGCAAATAATGTGTTGAAGCACGCTCCACATACACAATCAGCCGTTTTAGTAGGCGATTGGGATCGTCCTTACTCACGCGAGAAAGCGGTTTTCCCGCTAGCGTATGTGAAGGCAAACAAGTTTTGGCCTACAGTCTCTCGTATCGACTCTGCTTATGGCGATCGCAACTTAGTATGCGCTTGCGAGCCGATGGAGAGTTATGTGTAATTTTTGATTCTTGAGTGCGACCGAAACGGCCGCATTGACCTCATTACAAAGGCGACCGCTGCGCGGTCGCCTTTTTTTGAATAAATAAAATTTAGTATGCTTGCATAACATAATTCCTTTTATTTATATTTACACAACGAGATTTAAAAACGTAGATATGAATCGTGCCATTAAAAAAGTAGCCATTTTAGGCTCAGGAATTATGGGCTCAAGAATAGCCTGTCATTTCGCAAATATTGGGGTTCAGGTCCTGTTATTGGACATTGCACCACAGACTTTGAGCCCGGAGGAAGAGGCCAAAGGTCTTCGTTTAGAACACCCTTCGGTACGTAACCGAATTGTCAACGCAGCATTTCAACAAACTATAAAAGCAAAGCCCGCATCGCTCTATGCGTCGGGCTTTGCGAATAACATCACGCTAGGCAACTTCGAAGACAACCTGTCAGAAATCAGTTCGGCGGACTGGATTATGGAAGTAGTCGTAGAAAACCTAGCCATTAAACAATCACTCTACGAAAAGGTGGAGAAGTTCCGCACACCGGGCACCTTGGTTACCTCGAATACGTCGGGTATTCCAATTCATTTGATGTCAGCAGGTAGAAGTGAAGATTTTCAACAACATTTCTGCGGAACCCACTTCTTCAACCCTCCTCGCTACCTACGTTTATTTGAAGTGATTCCTGGTCCTAAAACGGATCCAGCCATCATCGACTTTTTGTTAGGCTACGGCGAAACCCAGTTAGGTAAAACGGCCGTTCTTTGCAAAGATACGCCAGCCTTTATCGCGAACCGCATCGGTGTTTATTCGATGATGCAGACAATGAAAGTGGTGGAGGAATTAGGATTAACAGTGGAGCAGGTCGATAAATTGACGTCCAAAGTTGTAGGTCGCCCTAAATCAGGAACGTTCCGCCTTTCGGATGTAGTCGGTTTAGATACCACTGTTCATGTAGCGAACAATTTAAAAGCTGCACTCGTAAATGACGAAAGCAAAGACATTTTCAATTTGCCGGTGATGTTACAGCGTTTGATGGAAAACAAATGGCTGGGCGATAAAACGGGTCAAGGATTTTATAAAAAGACCAAAGACGAAAAAGGCAAGACGGTGATCCTGAGCCTGGACCTTCGTACGTTTGAATACCGCGCAGCAGAACGGGTGAATTTTGAAACATTAGATCGCTCGAAAGCGATTGATAACCTTGCCGATCGATTCGCACTTTTATTAGCGGGAAAAGATGTAGCCGGTGAATTCTACCGAAAAACCATCCTCGATGGATTCCGTTATGCGTCGAATCGCATTCCGGAGATCGCAGATGATTTAGTCAAAATTGACCAAGCCATCTGTGCGGGTTTTGGCTGGGAGATGGGTATTTTCGAAACTTGGGATGCCATAGGTGTCGTGAATGGAATCGAATTAATGAAAGCGGAAGGTCTTGCACCGGCAGCTTGGGTAACGGAGATGGTCGCAGCTGGCCATACTTCTTTCTATAAAGTAGAAGGTGGAAAGCGTTTGTTCTACGACATTGCGTCTAAAAAGTACCAAGCCATAGCAGGGGCGGAAAAGCAAATCAATTTGCAAATTATAAAACCTACTAATACCGTTTCTTCTAATGAGGACATGCACATCGTGGATTTAGGCGATGGCATTTTAGGCTTAGAATTCCACTCGAAGATGAATACGATGGGCCAAGGAGTGTTGGAAGGTATTCAAGAGGCTATCGCGACAGCGGAAAAAGATTTCCAAGGTTTAGTCATTGGAAATGAATCGAACGAGGCATTCTCTGCAGGCGCTAATCTAGGGATGTTGTTCATGTTCGCGATGGAACAGAAATTCGACGACATTAACAACATGATCGCGACGTTCCAAGAGACGATGATGCGTGTACGCTACTCGGGCATTCCAGTAGTGGTGGCACCGCACACGTTAGCGCTAGGCGGTGGTTGCGAAATCAACTTACACGCTGACAAGATTGTCGCGCATGCTGAGTTGTATATGGGTCTAGTAGAAGTAGGGGTTGGTTTGATCCCTGCGGGTGGTGGAACGAAAGAGATGGCCTTGCGGATGGGAGATGCCCGTCGCGCAGGCGATGTGGAGTTAAACCGATTGCAAGAGGCCTTTATGAATATCGCAACGGCGCGTGTGAGTACCTCAGCACACGAGGCAAGAGAAATGAATTATTTACGTGCTCAGGATCGCATTGTACTGAATCGTAACCAGGTGATATCGGAAGCAAAAAGAGAGGCTTTGGCCTTAGCAGACGCAGGATATGTCCAAAAAGCGAGACGAAATGATGTCTGGGTGGAAGGAAAACAAGGTTTGGCCCTATTCAAAGCAGGTATCCAAGGTATGTTAATGGGACGTTACATCTCTGAACACGACGCCTTAATTGCGAATAAATTAGCTTACGCTATCTGCGGAGGCGATTTAGACGCTCCACAAGTGGTGAGCGAAACGTACTTACTCGATCTAGAAAGAGAGGCCTTCCTTTCTTTATGTGGCGAGAAAAAGACCATGGACAGAATCCAAAGTTTATTAGGTGGCGGCAAACCACTCAGAAATTAAATCGTAAGAAGATGAATGCATATATCATAGCAGGTTACCGCACAGCAGTTGCAAAAGCCAAAAGAGGAGGTTTCAGAACGCTGCGTCCAGATGATTTAGCGGCGGAAGTCATTAAACATTTGATGAAGCAAGTGCCTAATTTAGATCCGGCACGTGTAGACGATTTAATCGTGGGCAACGCCATTCCCGAAGCTGAGCAAGGAATGCAAATGGCTCGCTATATTTCCCTTTTATCACTCCCTAAAAACGTTCCAGGTTTCATCATTAACCGTTATTGCGGTTCTGGTTTAGAGGCAATTGCGTTGGCCTCTGCTAAAGTTGCTTCTGGAATGGCCGATTGCGTAATCGCTGGTGGTACTGAATCGATGACCATGTTACCGATGATGGGACATAAAACGGTCTTGAACTACGGAATCGCGAGTGAACATCCGGATTATTATATCGGAATGGGTCTAACGGCAGAGGAAGTAAGTAAGAAATACAACGTGACACGCGATGAGCAAGATGCGTTTGCCTTTGCTTCTCACATGAAAGCATTAAAGGCACAAAAGGCGGGTAAATTCACCTCGCAAATCGTACCAGTAGAAGTAACAGAGAATTATTTCGATGCCAAATCAGGTAAGAAACAATCTCGCAGCTGGACCGTGTCTGTAGACGAGGGGCCACGTGCAGATACAACGATCGAGGCTTTAGGTAAATTAAAACCAGCCTTCGCGATGGGCGGAACGGTTACCGCGGGAAATGCGTCCCAAACTTCTGATGGAGCAGCTTTCGTTTTAGTTGTTTCCGAAAAACTGGTAAAAGAACTCCATTTAGAGCCTATCGCTCGCCTAGTTTCCTATGCTACAGCGGGGGTGGAACCTAGCCTGATGGGAATTGGACCGGTAGAGGCGATTCCGATTGCCTTGAAAAAGGCCGGTTTGACACTGAAAGATATTCAACAAATTGAATTGAACGAGGCGTTCGCAGCGCAGTCTTTGGCCGTTATGAAAACCCTCGATATCGATCCAACTATCGTGAATGTGAACGGAGGAGCCATAGCATTAGGCCACCCACTGGGCTGTTCTGGGGCTAAATTATCCATCCAATTATTCAACGAAATGCGCTTGCGCAACCAGAAATACGGTATGGTCACGGCCTGCGTAGGTGGTGGTCAAGGTGTAGCGGGAATTTACGAATTGCTATGACCCCACAAGAGTATATTGATTTAGAGTCTGATTTTGGGGCACATAATTACCATCCATTACCGGTTGTTTTAGAACGCGGAGAAGGGGTGCATGTGTATGATGTAACCGGGAAAAAATACCTGGATTTTCTTTCTGCCTATAGCGCAGTGAATCAGGGACATTGCCATCCCCGTTTAGTCAAGGCGATTTCAGATCAGGCGGCTAAGTTAACGCTCAGCTCCCGTGCTTTTCACACGAATCTACTGGGTTCCACGGAGAAGAAATTAGCGGAGAAATTTGGCTACCAAAAAGTCCTGTTAATGAATACAGGCGTGGAAGCTGGCGAATCTGCCATCAAATTAGCACGTAAATGGGCTTATGAGGTGAAAGGCGTTCCGGCAAATCAAGCAGAAATTATTTTTGCGGAAGGGAATTTTTGGGGGAGAACGATTGCGGCGGTTTCGTCTTCGAATGACCCCTCCTCTTTTCATAACTTTGGACCCTTTGTTCCGGGTTTTAGCCGCATTCCCTACAATGATTTAGTTGCTCTAGAAGAGAAATTACAAAACCCCAATGTGGCAGCTTTCATGGTAGAGCCCATTCAAGGCGAAGCCGGAGTCGTTATTCCGTCGCCGGGTTATTTGAAAAAAGCGGCTGCTTTGTGTAAAAAACACCGCGTACTTTTCATCGCAGATGAGATCCAAACCGGCTTAGGGCGCACAGGTGCTTGGTTAGCTTGTCACCACGAATTAGTGCACCCGGATATTTTATTGCTGGGTAAAGCGCTCTCGGGCGGATTTATGCCCGTCTCAGCAGTGCTCTGTAATGATGAAATCATGCTCACCATCAAACCAGGCGAACACGGATCTACCTATGGTGGAAATCCATTAGCCTGCGCTGTTGCAAACGTAGCCCTGGATATCATCGAAGATGAGGATTTAGTTGAAAATGCAAGCGTTCGTGGTCAGCAATTACTAACATTCCTAGAAAGTCTGCGCGATAAAACCGCCTTAATTAAATCCGTAAGAGGAAAAGGGCTTTTATGTGCCATCGAAATCGACACGGATGAAGATAGCAAGGTAGCTTGGGAAATCTGTTTAGATCTGATGAAAAAGGGTTTATTGGCGAAGCCCACACACGGCAATAAAATCCGTTTAGCTCCTCCTCTCACCATCACCGGTGCGGAGATGGATCAAGCTTGCAGCATCATCGACCAAGTTTTTCTGGGCTATTAAGCGATTTCGAAGCAGCGCATCGAGATTCCCCCATACACGAGTTCTTCGTAAGTGAATCGAACCGTCTCGTCTTTCCGTGCCAAAGCCAGCGCATACAACATCGGAATGTAGTGATCCGGCGTAGGAACAGACTTTAATCCTCCCGGTGCACGCGTATAATCCACTAAACTCGAGATATCTTTATCTAGTAATTTCTGCGTGGTCCAAGCGTCAAATTCTTGTGCCCAATCATAGGCGAAATGCTCTTGGCCTATCGAGAGATTTGGGATACTAGCCTGTAAATTGTGTACGATATTCCCACTTCCCACGATCAAAACACCTCTCTCTCGCAAGAATTGTAATTCCTGAGCGAGCGTGACGTGATAGGCCAATGGTTGAGAATAGTCAATGGACATCTCAAAACAGGGAATGTTGTGATTCGGAAACAGATGGCAAAGTACCGACCAGGCTCCGTGATCTAAACCCCATTCAGTTGTTTCTTGGATTTTTTGAGAGCCAGATGCGAGCATTTTCGCCGTTTCAGGGCTTCCCGGTGCAGGATATTGAAATTCGTGCAGGGCACGTGGAAATCCACCAAAATCGTGGATCGTCTCCGGCATAGGCGACGCTTGTACTTGGGTAATACCGCGCGTTAACCAGTGAGCAGACACAATGAGAATGGCTTTAGGTGGCGCAATGGACGCCCCAAGCGAATTTAATGAAGCTGTAAAAGGATTGTCTGCCAGTGCGTTCATTGGGCTACCGTGCCCAATGAACCAAACTGGTTGTATGTTTGACATATATATATTAGCGATTCCTTTTAACGATTCATAGACACTAAGAACTCTTCGTTGTTCCTTGTACCTTTCATTTGCTGTTGCAAGAATTCCATCGCCTCCACTGAGTTCATGTCAGACATGTGCTTGCGCAAGATCCAAACACGTTGTAGCACCGCTGGATCCATCAATAAATCCTCGCGACGTGTACCAGAAGCCGTCACATCGATCGATGGATAGATTCGGCGGTTCGCAAGCTTGCGATCTAATTGTAATTCCATGTTACCTGTACCTTTGAATTCCTCAAAGATTACCTCGTCCATTTTAGAACCTGTCTCAATCAAGGCTGTGGCGATGATGGTTAAAGATCCGCCATTTTCGACGTTACGAGCTGCTCCGAAGAAGCGCTTCGGTTTGTGAAGGGCATTTGCATCCACACCACCGGATAAAATCTTACCAGATGATGGAACCACTGTATTATAAGCACGTGCTAGACGTGTGATCGAATCTAATAGGATAACCACATCGTGGCCGCATTCCACCATTCTTTTGGCCTTCTCTAAAACTAGATTAGCCACTTTCACATGACGCTCTGCTTGCTCATCGAAAGTAGATGAAATAACTTCTGCACGTACGGAACGCTGCATATCTGTTACCTCCTCAGGACGCTCATCGATCAATAAAATGATCAAATACACCTCTGGGTGGTTGCGGGAAATCGCGTTTGCGATGTCTTTTAAAAGTACCGTTTTACCTGTTTTAGGCTGGGCAACGATCATACCCCTTTGTCCCTTACCTATAGGCGCGAACAAATCCAAAATACGCGTCGAATAATTATCCGGCGTCGAAGACAAGTTCAGTTTTTCCTCTGGAAACAACGGCGTCAAATATTCAAAATTGATCCGATCGCGAATCTCATCCGTTGTTTTACCGTTCACGGACTCGACTTTTAATAAAGCGAAATACTTCTCGCCTTCTTTCGGCGGACGAATCTTACCTAAGATCGTATCCCCTGTCTTCAAACCAAACATTTTGATTTGGGATGGCGACACATAAATATCATCTGGGGAAGCCAAATAATTGTAATCGGACGAACGCATAAATCCGTAACCGCCCTCTTGCATAATTTCTAACACCCCCTCATTTTCGATCAAACCATCTAATTCCTTGATAACTTGATTGTAATTCGAACGGTGTTTATTGTGGTGGTGAACCGGTGCGGGTGTCTCTTCCTTAGGTAATTTATCTACATCGACTGGCGCGTCCGTAGGGGAAACCTCGTCTTTCGTGTTTTCTGTGCTTGTGATGAAGGAAGTATCGACTAGGAATTCTTCAGGAGCCGCCACTTCTTTGTATTCGATGGGCGCTTCTTCAGACGAATTTTTTGCCTCCATTGGTAACAAAGGGGCTGCTTCGTTGCTCTTCTTAATTCGTTGACGTTTAGGTCGTTCGTTTGATGATGAATCTTCTTCTTGTGCTTTTTTTACTCTTTTGATAGGCTTATCTTCCATAAAGGGGGAATGATTAATTAAGATTGACAACAGACATTTCTGTCAGGATGAGTGTCAAATGAGAAAATTTGGGGACGTTTACTCGTTGAATTGTCAGAATCGACATGCAATACTACGCTTTTAGCGGGTAATTGTCAAGGTTTTGAGCCAAAAATTAGGCTACAAAATCAATTAAATGATAAAATACACGTCCACAGCGATTATTTCGTAGTTTTGCAGCACAAGAATCTATGGAAAACATTCAGCAGCAGCTTATTGACTTTCTGGAATCCCGTCGTAAAGAGGGCTTATTCAGGCAATTATCCGTGCTGGATGGCCGCACGGATTTCTGCTCTAATGACTACCTAGGATTAGCATCGGATCCTGCGCTCGCTGCGTCTATCGCGCGCGATTTTGAGGCTTTGCCTTCTGAGGCACGTAAAAATGGGGCGACCGGTTCTCGACTCATATCAGGACACTCCACTTTAATCGATCAATTCGAGAAAGAATGCGCTGCATTCCACGGTTCAAAAGCCGCCTTGCTGTTTAGTTCAGGATACGATGCAAACATCGGTCTGATCTCATCTCTACCCCAAGAAGGCGACGTTATTTTCTGCGATAAACTATTGCACGCAAGTTTGATTGATGGTTTACGTCTCTCGAAGGCAGAACGTCGCATTTTCAAACACAATAATTTAGATGACCTAGTGCATCTATTAGATCAATATCCCGCCCAAACTCGCAAGTGGATCGTCGTGGAATCGCTTTATTCGATGGATGGCGATGTGGCGCCATTGCGTGCTTTGGTCGAATTAAAGCATAAATACCAGGCAGAACTTATCGTAGACGAGGCACATTCCGGCGGAGTATATGGGCCAGCAGGCCAAGGATTAGTCTATGAATTAGGGCTATGCGAGGAAGTTTTTGCGCGAGTAATCACGTTCGGGAAAGCGTGGGGAAATGCGGGAGCAGTAGTACTCGGATCTTCAGCCCTCAAAGAATACCTCGTGAACTTCGCTAGACCCTTCATCTATTCCACCGCACCCACACCAGCACATGTTTCTGCACTTTTAAGCACCTTGCACTATTTGCCTACTCAAAACGAAGCTAGACAAAAACTACAAGAAAACATCGCCTTCTTTCGCGCAAATTGTCGTTCTGATGCTTGGGGAAATAGCCAAACCGCCATCCAAACCTTTTTCGTAACCGGAAATGAGGCCGTGCGGGCGAAAGCCGCCTCCGCCAGTGAATTTGCCATCAAGCCCATCGTTTTCCCTACGGTAGCGAAGGGCAAAGAGCGTATTAGGATCACCTTGAGCGCAAAACATACAACAGAACAAATTAAATCACTAATAAATACACTCGAATGAAACAATTTGTCGTCGCTGGAATCGGCACAGAAATCGGAAAAACAGTCACATCAGCCATCTTAACGGCTGGTTTAAAAGCTGACTATTGGAAACCCGTTCAATCGGGGGATATAGCTACGGGAGATGCCTATTGGATCCGTCATTGGGTTCCATCGGCTACCGTTCATCCATCCACTTATGCGCTTTCTCAACCCTTATCTCCACACTCTGCGGCTGAAATAGATGGTGTCACTATTCAAGTACAAGATTTTAAAATCCCTACAGACCAAACCTTAATCATTGAGTTAGCGGGAGGAATCATGGTCCCCTTAAACGATCGTGATACAAATTTAGACCTCATTACGCATTTTAATTTGCCCGTTATTCTAGTCAGTAAAAACTATTTAGGCAGCATTAATCATACGATTTTAAGTTATGAGATTTTAAAGCAACACGGAATTCCAATGGCCGGAATCGTGTTCAATGGACCCGAAAATTCTTCAGGCGAAAAGTTTATTTTGAATCACACCGGTTTGCCCCTTATTTTGCGCGTGAATCAAGAATCAGAAATCAATGAAGCTGTCATCGCTTCGTATGCAAATAAAATCAATGTCTAATTCGAATTTGTCATCCCGGGACGCGGCGGTTGTTTGGCATCCTTTTACGCAACACCAGATCGAACCAGTTTCGATTCCTATTGCGAGTGGAAAAGGCGCGCACTTATTTGATACGGAGGGTAAAAAATACATTGATGCGATTTCGTCTTGGTGGGTGAATACACACGGTCATGGGCATCCCTATTTAGCCCAAAAAGTATACGAACAAGCGCTCCAGCTAGAACAAGTCATCTTCGCGGGATTTACGCATGAACCAGCGGTTCGACTTTCAGAACGCTTATTAGGTCATCTTCCGGCTAATTTTGAACGGGTTTTCTTCTCAGATAACGGTTCCACGGCCGTGGAGGTGGCTATCAAAATGGCTTTGCAATTCTTCCATAATCAAGGGAATACACAACGCAGAAAAATTATTGCTTTTGCGGATGCCTACCACGGAGATACCTTTGGGGCGATGAGTTTAGGTGCGCCAAGCTCCTTCAATGACCCCTTTCAGGATATGCTTTTCGAGGTAGAATTCCTTCCAAGTCCTCAAGATAGGGAAGCTTGTCTTGCTGCGATGTCCTCTTTAAATGCAGACAATTACGCGGCTTTTATCTTTGAGCCATTGATTCAGGGTGCGGGAGGAATGAAAATGTACGAGGCGTCTACCTTGGATACGCTGATCGGAATGGCACATGAAAAAGGGATGTTTTGTATTGCTGATGAAATCATGACCGGATTTGGTCGTACGGGGAAGTGGTTTGCGATGGATTATTTAGCAGAAAAACCAGACATTGTTTGTTTCTCTAAAGGCCTTACTGGCGGAATGATGGCCATGGGATTAACCCTTTGTAGCGAGACAATTTTTCAATCCTTCTTATCGGATGACCGTCGAAAGATGATGTTCCATTCGCACTCCTTCACCGCAAATCCATTAGCTTGTGCCGCGGCAAATGCCAGTATGGATTTGATGGAAAAAGAGGAAACCTGGGAGTCGATTGCGCGTGTGGAAGCATGTCATCGGGCTTTTGCAGCCACGCTGGAAAATCATTCTATACTAAAAAATGTACGAATTCATGGCACGATTTTAGCCATGGAAGTAGAAACCGGTGAAACGGATGGCTATTTACACTCCATCCGAGATGATATTTACCGCTACTTCTTAGAGCAAGGGATTTTAATGCGCCCTTTAGGAAACACTATCTATGTCCTCGCCCCCTATTGCATCGAGGACGAGGATCTAGCATATATCTACGAGAAAATTACGGCTTTTGCGCAGGGACTAATTTAGTGGACTGCCACGATACCATTTGCCAACGCTTGTCTGCATAGACAAACACATCCGTGAAGCGTAAGCGAATCGTGGTTTGTGCGCCATCCGCTGCTTGCTGTAAGATGGATACGATTCCGGTGTTTATTCCCGTCTTGCCATACACGCGTTGCTGCATTTCCTCTGGAGTGATTGCCACATAGCTGGACTTTCCGGAAACAATCGAAGCAATATAAGTATCCTTCGAATCTTGCATGCCACTCGAATGGAAATACACTAAATCCTTGTGCAATACGGCTTGCAATCCAGAAATATCTTTTGCGACCATCACCTTAAATCGGTTTAATTCCGCTTCTTTAAGGGATTCTTCGTTTTGAGCGAAGCTGATTATGGGTGCCAAAAGACAAAATAAAATCAATCCTTTTTTCATAGTTTTTTTTCTTTTAAAACGCTTTCGCTCGGTTTATTTACTCAAAATTAAATCAGCTGCCTTCTCCGCAATCATCACCACCGCGGCATTCGTATTCCCCGAAATCACATCCGGCATAATCGAAGCATCCGCCACTCGCAACCCTTGCACACCTCTCACGCGCAATGTCCGTGGATCACAAACGGCTTCCGCATCCGTTCCCATTTTGCAGGTTCCCACCGGATGGTAAACGCATTCTGTCGCTTGTTCTATGTGATTTTCGATTAACTCCTCGCTCCAAGTACCCGCAGGATAATTCAGCTCCGAGCCTTTCCTTAATCCGTCAAACGCTGTAGACAACACAATATCTCGTGCGATGCGCACCCCACGTTTTAAGGTTTCGAGGTCTTCTTTTTCTGATAAATACCTAGGATCGATCACTGGTGAATCGTGAAAGTCTGCAGAACGAAGGCTAACGGTGCCACGACTTTTGGGCTTTAATAAGGTAGGTAAAATGGTAAATCCGTCGCTCAAGGGCATTTTTCCATAATCGTACATGTCATAAGCCCAAGCTGAGGAGAAATGAAACTGTAAATCCGGTACATCCGATTGATTCACCGAATCGAAGAAAGCCGCGGCCTCTAAAGGACTCGATGCCAATGGTCCTTGTTTCTTAAGTGTATAATCCAGGTAGTTTTTTACCCCCAAGGCCACATTATAGGACTGCCCTTTTGTGCTAGCCTGAGCGTTCATGTTCACAAACAAGTGATCAGACAAATTCTTGCCCACACCAGCTAGGTCTACACGAGAATCGATTCCAAGGGCTTTCAATGCAGCCGCATCGCCTATACCGGATAGTTGTAAGATTTGCGGACTTTGGAAAGCTCCCGCCGATAAAATCACTTCAGATCCTTCGAATTCGATGGTTTTTTTAGACCCCCCTTTGTATCCTTTTAGCCCAGTCACTCTTTCCCCTTGTATCACCAAGGAGGCAACTTGAAAAGAAGTTTGAATATGTAAATTCTTTCGTGAAAGCGCCGGCTGAATGAAGGCCTTCGCCCCAGAAGCTCTTTCGCCATCCTGTATGTTAAACTGAAACAAGCCGGCTCCCACCTGTTTCGCCCCGTTAAAATCAGGATTTGCAGGGATTCCTACCGAGGCACAGCCTTTAATAAAGGCATCACCAAAGACGGTTAAGTGTCGATTCTTTGCCACGCGATGCAAACCGCCTTGGCCATGGTATTCGTTTTGAAAATCTTCGTTGTCTTCTGACTTTTTGAAATAAGGAAGTACATCTTGGTAAGACCAACCTGCACATCCCCAGTCCGACCATTGATCATAATCTGCTTTATTACCACGGATATAGGCCATGCAATTAATCGCGGAACTTCCGCCCACGGTTTTACCTCGAGGCTGGTAAATTTGACGACCTCCTAAATGAGGCTGGGGTTCTGTATAAAAATTCCAGTTCAAATAGGTGTGATTCAACAGAGAATAGGCTGAAGGCATGGATATGCGGGGGTCTCGAAAATCTCCTCCCGCTTCGATCAAAAGCACCTGGTTTAGGGGATTCTCAGATAATCGATGCGCCAAAACACAACCTGCCGTACCGGCTCCCACAATGATGTAATCAAATTTCATAGAATAGGTCTACCATTTTCTATTTGAATATCCCTATTTTTGACCAATAAACAATTCCTTGTGAGCAATTTTTCTGTCTACTTTTCTTTGGGTCTAGGACATATCCTGAATTGGGCCGCTTTAGACCATCTTTTGTTTATCCTATCACTGACTTGCGTTTACGTAGTGACAGATTATAAAAAACTGCTTTGGCTAGTCACAGCATTCACGCTGGGGCATTCCATAACCCTAGCCTTGGCGACCCTTCACTTCATTCAAGTCAATATCACTTGGGTAGAATTCCTGATTCCTTGTACGATTTTAGTGGCAGCCATCAGTAACCTGATACAAACTGAGCAACGCTATAAGTATGGTGTGGTAGCCTGCTTTGGCTTGATCCACGGCCTAGGTTTCTCCAATTATTTGCAAAGCTTGCTAGGCGCAGAAAATTCGATTTTCAATCCCTTACTGGCTTTTAATCTGGGACTTGAATTAGGACAATTAGTAGTAGTTGCTTTAATTCTAGCATCTTCAATCGTATCCATTCACATTCTCCATTGGAAACAAAAAGCCTATATCCAAGTCGTTTCAGGCATCACCATCGGATTGGTATTACCCATGATCCTGGAGCGTTGGCCATAAAAAAAGCCCCGATTTTCATCGAGGCCTTTTCTTGCTATTTCAATAGACTAAAAATCTTCGTCTAAAGAGAATGACATAGATTCCTTGTCAGACATAACGCCTGATTTTTGGTATTCCGCCACACGCTTCTCAAAGAAGTTTGTTTTTCCTTGTAAAGAGATCATCTCCATAAAGTCGAACGGATTTGTCGCATTGTAGTGCTTCTGGCATCCTAGTGAAACTAATAGACGATCCGCTACAAATTCAATGTACTGACACATCATTTCTGCGTTCATACCAATTAATGACACAGGTAAGGCCACTGTTACGAATTCCTTCTCAATTTCAACAGCGTTTAGAATAATTTCATAAATGCGTTCTTGAGATAGTTTATTTTTAATGTGATCCATGTACAACAGACAAGCAAAATCACAGTGTAAGCCTTCATCGCGTGAGATCAATTCGTTAGAGAACGAAAGACCTGGCATTAAACCACGTTTCTTTAACCAGAAAATAGAGCAGAATGAACCAGAGAAGAAAATACCTTCTACCGCTGCAAATGAAATTAAACGCTCTACGAAGTTGTCAGATTCGATCCATTTCAATGCCCAATCCGCCTTTTTCTTCACACAATCAATCGTCTCGATGGCGCGCAGTAAGTGATCTTTTTCTTTAGGATCACTGATGTAGGTATCAATCAAAAGGGAATACGTTTCTGAGTGGATATTTTCCATCATGACTTGGAACCCATAGAAACATTTCGCCTCTGCGTATTGCACTTCTTTTAGGAAGTTGTTCGCTAAATTTTCATTCACAATACCATCCGATGCAGCGAAGAAAGCTAGAACGTGTGAAACGAAGTGACGTTCCCCATCATTCATCTTTTTCCAGTCAGCTACATCTTGAGATAAATCGATCTCTTCTGCCGTCCAGAAAGACGCTTCCGCCTTCTTATAAAATTGCCAAATATCATCGTGCTTAATTGGAAAAAGCACAAAACGGTTGGGATCCTCAACCAATAAGGGTTCTACTGCTATCGTTGACATATACATTTAATTGAACTCGAAATTAAGAAATTCTACCTGATATACAAGACTGATAAAGGGCTAAAATTGTTTTAAATTTTAAAAGAAAAATCCGCCTATTTGGACAACTAGTGCTGAACCGTAAGGAGAACGTCCTGAGGTGTAATTTAGATCATACATCACATTAAAATTAAGCCCAATTTTAGAGCCAATTCCCACGCCCACTAAGACTGGATTTGAATAAGTGATTCCCGTGTTATCGGATAAGTTGGAATAATTTTCCACTTGCGCCGTGAGATACCCTTGACCTATTATTTGACTTAACGCGGGTACATGCTGGCGAATGAAAACTCTTTCTCCAAGCAAATTACTTGAATAGTTCCCGATGGCATAGTATTGATAAGTGATGCCCACCCCTACAATCGCATTATTCGTAAGCGAATAACCCACCATAGGTGAAACCCCTATACTCGTAGGATTTCCAAAACTTAAACCGCTGATTCCACCCCCAAAATTCAAGCGTTGGCGAAAAGGCAAATCACGCACGTCTTTTTCCACATCCAGATCTCCCTCTGCTCCTTCCTCTTTAATGACCACCGGTTCTTGTGCAAATACCTCTGAAACTCCAACAAAAGTCAGGAGTGAAAAGAATAAAAGTAGTTTTTTCATTTGGCTTAAATTGATTACCAAAATTAAAGGATATTTTTGTAAAATGAACTCCCCACAGGCTAAGCATAACATAGATAATTGTGATCCGAAAACGCACATCATTATTAAAGGTGCGCGCGTGCACAATTTGAAAGGAGTGGATGTGGCGATTCCGCGAAATGAACTTGTTGTCATCACGGGTTTATCGGGTTCAGGGAAGTCCTCATTAGCCTTTGATACCTTATTTGCGGAAGGCCAAAGAATGTACGTAGAAAGCCTTAATAGCTACGCCCGTCAATTCTTAGGGCGAATGGAAAAGCCAGCGGTGGATTACATTAAAGGCGTTTCGCCAGCCATCGCCATTGAACAAAAGGTGAATACAAAGAACCCACGTTCAACGGTGGGCACCACGACTGAAATTTACGATTATTTAAAATTACTTTTTGCCCGCATCGGTCGCACCATTTCACCCATTTCCGGCAAAGAAGTGCGTAAAGATTCAGTTTCCCATATTGTAGACTTTATCGCCCAGCATGATGGCAAAAAAGTCCTCATATTGGCTCCGCTTATTCACCACGAAGACAGAAGTCTTGAAAACGAATGTCAATTACTGATCCAGAAAGGGTATTCTCGTCTACAATTTCAGGGCGAAATTATCGCATTGGAGGAATTAGTGGAGGATCCAACTCAGTTGCAGCATTTGGCAAAAAAACCGACCGAAATCGCGATATTAATAGACCGTTTAGTCTCCAAGAAAGATGATGAAGAAATGCAATTCCGCGTAGGCGATTCCGTCCAGACTGCCTATTTCGAGGGAGAAGGCGTTTGTTGGATTGAAATCGAGGGACGCAAACGGGATATTTTCTCGAATAAATTCGAATTAGACGGGATGGTTTTTGAGGAGCCGAGTTTAAATCTCTTTTCCTTTAACAATCCTTATGGCGCGTGTCGCCGTTGCGAGGGATACGGAAAAGTGCTGGGTTTAGACCCTGATTTGGTTTTTCCAGATCATGATTTATCCATCTATGAAGGAGCCATTGCACCGTGGCGCAGCGAGCGAATGAGTGAATGGTTAAGTCCATTGCTTCGCAACGGAGTTCAATTCGATTTTCCAATTCACCGTCCTTACAAGGATTTAACTGCAGCGGAGAAGAAAGTATTGTGGACTGGGAACAAGTATTTTGCCGGATTGACTCAATTTTTTGATCACCTAGAAAAAGAGACCTATAAAATCCAATACCGCGTGATGCTCTCGCGTTACCGCGGGAAAACAAATTGCCCGGAATGCCAAGGCTCGCGATTGCGGATGGATGCAGGTTATGTGAAGATTGCAGGAACGTCCTTAGTCGATTTAGTGCTTTGGCCCTTATCGAAAACAAAAGCCTTCTTTGAAAATCTGGAATTAAACGAACACGACCAGCAGGTTTCCAGACGAATTTTAATCGAGATTAATAACCGCTTAGACTATATGGATCGCGTGGGTTTAGGGTATTTGACCTTAAATCGCCTCAGCTCGACCTTATCCGGCGGCGAATTTCAGCGCATTAAATTAGCCACTTCCTTAGGCAGTGCCTTGGTGGGTTCTATGTATATTTTAGATGAACCGAGTATTGGTTTGCATCCTCGGGATACAGAGCGGTTGATTTCCGTGTTAGAGATGTTGAAAAACATGGGAAACACCGTCATTGTGGTAGAACACGAAGAGGAAGTAATGCGTGCTGCAGACCAAATCATTGATATAGGCCCAGAAGCGGGACGACATGGAGGGAATTTGATTTTTCAAGGGAATTTGACAGAGGCTTTAGCAGACAAAACTACCTATAGCCATACCCTACGTTTCCTCAGTGGTCAAGATCGCATCGAGGTGCCTTATTTCAGACGCAAGCCATTGGCCCACATCGAAATCACAGGTGCCTCTGAAAATAATTTAAAAAACGTAGACGTCGCTATCCCATTAGGCATCATGACGGTTGTGACAGGGGTGAGTGGTTCTGGAAAATCAACGTTAATCCGCAAAATTTTGTATCCTGCGATGCTTCGCTTATTGCAACAAGGCACCGAAGAAACCGGGCGATTCCGAGAGATTAAAGGCAGCACGAACAAAATTGCGAGCATCGAAATGGTCGACCAACAACCTATTGGAAAATCGTCTCGTTCGAATCCTGTGACCTACATCAAGGCCTATGATGCAATCAGAGCCTTGTATTCCGAATTACCGGTGGCAAAAGCCCGTGGCTATAAACCCGCCCATTTCTCCTTCAATGTAGAAGGTGGACGCTGCGAGGTTTGCCAAGGGGAAGGGGAAATCACCATTGAAATGCAATTCATGGCAGACATTAAATTGCCGTGTGAATCCTGTGGAGGAGCCCGTTTTAAGCAGGAAATTTTAGACGTCAAATTCCAGGATAAAAACATTGCTGAAATCCTCGATTTAACCGTCGAAGAAGCAGTGGAGTTCTTCCGTGATAAACAACCTCGCATTGCGGATAAAATCGATCCACTCTTCCAAGTAGGTTTAGGCTATATCAAATTAGGTCAATCTTCGAATTCGCTTTCAGGAGGGGAAGCACAGCGGGTGAAACTCGCGAGCTTCCTAGGCAAAGGCAACCCGAACAAAGGCAAGACCCTGTTTATTTTTGACGAACCTACTACGGGTCTTCACTTCCACGACATCAAAAAGCTGTTAAAGGCCATGAATGATTTAGTGGAACAAGGGGATTCGGTAGTGATCATCGAGCACAACATGGAAGTCATCAAATGTGCAGATCACATTATTGATTTAGGTCCTGAAGGTGGCGAAAATGGCGGCTATATTACATTCCAAGGAACTCCCGAAGAGATGAAAGGCCTGAAAAACAACCCAACCGCTCATTATTTAAGCCAAAAACTGTAAATTTAACCATGTCATTGATCCCTACTATCGCTCAGCTCCCAGAAAGAATCCAGTCTATCACGGCCGGATTACACCTGGCGATTCCTGAATTGATCGTGGCGGGGACAATATTATTCAGTCTATTCATTGAATTGTTTTTACATGGCAAAACGGAGAAATTTAGCACGTCATGGCGCTATTTCACCTGTCAAATACCTCTTTTATTAGCCTTATCACTCAGCTTTCAACGAAATGAATTGGGATTAAATGGTTCTTTTGCCTCCGGTTTGTTTGAAGCAAATGTAGGATCGAACGCCCTCAACACCTTGGTGCTGGGTATTGGATTTTTGCTCATTATGATGAACCAAATCCACAAAAAATCCCTCAGTTTCGAGGAGTTGACTGGTTTCCTATCCCTTTTATTAGGCGCTTTATTGAGCAGTTTGAGCTCCAATGCGCTGAGTTTATTCTTGTCCATTGAGTTTATGTCGATGGGGACTTATGTGTTAGTGAGTCTTCGTAAAGAGTCCTCTAGAGCTAGTTTACCTTATGTTTTATTTGGATTAGGATCCTCAGCGCTGTTTATCTATGGAATTTCTTTGCTATATGGTTTAACGGGAACACTGGACTTTACAAGCGTCGATTTCTCCCGGGGAATTTCAGTAGCAGACCCCTATTTACGCGGTTTTGCCTTAGGACTTTTTGCTGTAGGATTATTATTTAAGATGTCTTGGGCGCCCTTTCATCCTTGGAATCCCGATGTGATGCAGCAATTACCGGCTGCTTGGATGACCTGGATTTCGACCGCGCCTAAGCTAGCCATCGCCTTTGTGGGTGTGCGCTTGTTACCCTCTTTACCTGTTTCGTTTACGAATGAATTAGCTGTATTAGCGATCTTAACACTTTTAGTGGGCAATTTAGGGGCATTAGGCCAAAACAATACCAAACGACTCCTCGCCTATTCCAGCATCGCGCATGGTGGTTTTTTAGCGATAGCTTGGTTCTTTCAACCGATTCAGGCATTAGATGCCATTCTATTTTATGGCTTCTTGTACAGCATCGCCAGTCTTTTGGTTTTTTACCTGATCGACGAGGTCGGGGCAAACGAAGTGAAGTCTTTTGCTGGGCTAGGTGCAGAGAAACCCTTGCCTGCCTTTTTCTTATTAACAGGACTTATTGCATTAGTGGGACTACCGCCAGCCGGAACCTTCCTGGCGAAAATGACCTACTTCAGTTTATTGTGGTCAAATTATGAAATGACGACTTCCATTGGCATACTCGTTCTACTCATTATAGCCATTTTAGTGACGGCCATTTCATTGTTTTATTATTTGAAAATTCCGTTCCATTTGTATTTCAAAAAATCGACTGAAAAATCGGATTTGTGGAAGGAGTTGACTTCCCTTGAAATCTACTCTTACGGATTTTTAACAGCGATTTTAATCGCATCTATCTTATTCCCAGCGGTCTTAACGAACCTTTGGAAATAGTCGATAAAAAAATAAAAAAATCAGCTTGTTGGTCATTTATTTTGGCTAATTTTGAGCTTGATTTTCAAAATAGCCCCACGTTTCCATGTCTGATTCTATTAAGCACGAATGCGGAATTGCCCTCATCCGCCTACGAAAGCCTTTTCAGTACTACTTAGACACTTATAAAACACCTACTTACGGACTGAGCAAACTTTATCTAATGATGGAGAAGCAAGTCAACAGAGGACAAGATGGAGCTGGGGTAGCAAACATCAAAATCAACGTAAAACCAGGGCACCGTTACATTTCCAGATACCGTTCAGTAGAGCCACAAGCCGTGGCAGATATTTTTGGAAAAATCAATAAAAAATTCAGTAAAGCACACAAATTAGCTAAATCCGTTAAGCGGGAAACGGGCATTGATGCCGTTCACGATGCAGATTGGTGGCAAGAAAATGTCGCTTTCACTGGGGAAGTACTTTTAGGCCACTTGCGCTACGGTACACATGGCCAAAATGAGATCGAAAACTGCCACCCGATGTTGCGTCAAAACAACTGGAGAAGCCGTAACCTCGTGATGGCGGGTAATTTCAACATGACCAATGTGGACGATTTATTCAACAAACTCGTTTCCCTAGGTCAGCACCCGAAAGAAAAAGTGGACACCGTTACCGTGATGGAAAAGATCGGTCACTTTTTAGATGAAGAGAATCAACGCCAATTTGGCAAATACAAAGACCAATACGAAAACCCTGAATTATCCGATATAATCGCCCAAGAAATTGACTTGAAACGTGTTTTAGAGCGTTCTTGCAAGGATTTTGATGGAGGATATGCGATGGTGGGAATGACTGGTTATGGAGCTTCTTTTGTAGCGCGTGACCCAGCAGGAATTCGCCCGGCCTTCTACTATGTAGACGAAGAGGTGGCTGTAGTAGCTTCAGAAAAACAGGCGATTAAAACCTCTTTCAATTGCGCTTACGATCAAATTAAGGAGATTACTCCGGGACACGCCCTCATCATCGACATAGATGGAAACGTCAAAGAAGTCCCATTCATTGACCGTTTAGAACAAAAATCGTGTTCTTTCGAACGCATTTATTTCTCCCGTGGATCTGATCCAGATATCTACCATGAGCGCAAGAAATTAGGACAGTTATTGATTCCGCAAATTTTAAGCGAGGTAAATCACGACCTAAAACATACGGTATTCTCTTACATCCCTAACACGGCGGAAACTGCTTTCTTGGGAATGATCGATGGCTTAGAAGATCATTTGGCCAAAGAACGTAAGAATGCCATCATGGAAGGCATCCTTTTCGAAGAAGAGTTAGAGGAATTACTCACTTTCCGCCCACGCGTGGAAAAGTTAATTTCTAAAGACGTGAAGGTGCGTACCTTCATCACCTCTGATGAACAACGTGACGATATGGTAGCCCACGTATACGATACCACCTACGAGGTAATTAATAAGGATGTCGATTCAGTCGTGATTATCGATGATTCCATCGTTCGCGGAACCACTTTGGAAAAAAGTATCCTGAAATTATTGGATAAATTATCCCCTAAGAAAATCGTTATTGTTTCTTCTGCCCCACAAATTCGTTACCCCGATTGCTATGGTATCGATATGTCGAAAATGAAGGAATTCGTTGCCTTCCGTGCTGCACTAGCTCTTTTGCAAGAACGTGGATTAGAGCACATATTAGATGAAGTGAATTTACGTTGCTTAAATGCCCTAGAAAGTGGAACAGCGACAGAAGAAAACTTTGTAAAAGCCATCTATGCACCATTCACTGACGAAGAAATCTCGAATAAAATCGCGGAAATAGTGCGCCCTAAAGGCCTAAAAGCAGAACTTTCGATCGTTTACCAAACGGTAGAAAACCTGAACAAAGCCTGCCCAGATCATTTAGGCGATTGGTATTTCACCGGAAACTTCCCTACACCGGGTGGTAATCAAGTGGTGAATAAAGCCTTTGTGAATTTTATGAAAGGTATCGAGGTTCGCGCGTATTAATACGCGACCACGACCGCTCCGCGTTTTTCTTGCACACCCTTTTCAGGATAATCAATCGCCTGGTAGCGAATGATATAGGCATAGGTCTCTTGCGGGACTTTGGCTCCATTATACGTACCATCCCACGTAAACGTAGGTCCTTTCGTGCTATAAAGTTGCTCACCCCAGCGGTTGTAAATTTCTAAGGAAATCACCTGAGTCCTTGATTTAGGATAAGTCGAATTTAGTTCATTCCAATTATAAGAGGGCTCAAAAACATCGTTATGACCATCCCCGTTAGGCGTAAATACCGTGGGAGCGATCAACACCGCATCACACTTATCTTCAATTCTAACGCTATCTTTTAGCTCACAGCCATCGCTATCCCGCAACGTAAAGGAATAGATTCCACTGCGATTAATCTCTAGCTCTTTTGAATTCCAACCTGAGACAATTCCCGGATTAGCTTGCCAGGCAACCTGTAAGTTCGCAGGTATGGGGGTAATAGGAACGATATAAGGGGAAAGCGGTTTATCATTACAAATAATTCCATCGGCCTTTTTCACTGCCAAAGGATTCGTCGTAAAATTCACCTGGGTTTCCTTCTTAATAGAGCAACCTGAGGCATCCTCCTTAATTTCTAGGGTGTACTTACCACTCGGCTTAGGCACACGAATAAACCGAGAAGACTCCCCCGTACTCCAGTTGTAGCTAAAAGAGGCTACTGGAGGAACGGATGTAGGACCTATTAAGGCATCTTCCTTACAAATTAACGCGTAGGAGGCAGGCAAAATGAATGGATCTAATAGCTCCACATGATAAGCGGATGCGTCCAGCAGATAATTCGTCAAACAGGAATTACTAATAGCTACCGTAACCACATAATCCCCCGCCTGCTTAAAATCATAGGTCATTTCGGTGCCGGTGTAGGAATAGAGCAAGGTACCGGAAGGATTCAATGGAACTAATAAACCATCTGCATTCCGCGTAGGATCTAAGGTGCTACGGTAAATTTTCCAATCTAAGCGGTCATTTTTAATCGGATCACACAAATCTTGACTCACTTTAAAATGATAAGTAGTCCCATCGCAACTTTGTTGAATACTAGGCGTCGAGGATGGCTTTGGCGTTAACACTATGGATAATGGTAATCCCAAACCACTCGTAGTTCCAGCTGCTAGATTCAAGCCATTTCGAACAAAAGACGCTCTAGTTGTGCGCGTGGAGTCCTTTAGCGATATGTCTGGATTCACAATTTTACCTAGACTAGAACTTCCCTGAAAAGCCGCATAAATAATCGAACCGCTGGAAGGATCTCCCTGAAGAGCTCCTATTTTTCCTGGACCAGACCACAAAAGACTCTTCGAGTTTTGCATGGCAACTGAATCTTTCGACGCAATGGAATACTGCCAAATCTGGGCATTAGGACCCACATTCACAGAGGCATACACTATTTTACCATCAGCCGAAAACTCGACTCCATAGGGACTATTCGCAAGTGATATCCGATACCTAAAGGTGGTTTTTCCGGTCGCTACATCAAAATCATAGATATCCACTTGATTCGACGGTGGACTAACATAAGCAATAGCTAATACCTTGCCATCCCGAGAAAAATGAGAGGATGCCGAAGGCCCCTTTACAGGAGTCTTCGCACTCGATTCAATAGGAGCTGAAATACCCGCATTAGACACTTTAAACGTTCGTAAAATGGTGGAATCCATGTCTTGGGTTTGTAGCCAATAATAATCCCCACCACCTACCGCGACGCCTAATCGCTCAGCCGAAGGAGCCGGACTAAGAAATTGATTTTTGATCGATACTCCGCCCTTTCCCCCATTCAGTTTCCGATCGTAAATACTGTAATACAGCTGGTTTTGGCCAACCGTATTCTTACGCATGGTAAAAATGTAATATTCTGCTTGACAGCCTTTGCATGTCGTTTTAGGGAGAATAGCGACCCCTTGAATCATGGTTGTATCCCCATTTAATCCTTGTGCGACCAAGGAATTATCCTTCGCATAGACCCTGGAACCATTCGTATAGAATATCAACTCATTGTTCTCGTCTGTCATCTTAGCCACACCCTCTGGAGTCCTCATGGGACCTCTCCCTGCCGTGGGAGTGGAAGATCCACCGGTAAATTTCAAGGCAACATTGTTACCAAAATTCCAGCCATCTTCTCCTCCTGCCTTCGGTTTCTCCCCACAAATCTTTACCTCCATTTTAGCCTCCGCCGCACAACCAGACGCTAAATCAGTTACCACCACCGAATAACACCCAGATTCTGATACATGTATCGTATCAGAACTTTGGCCTTTTGGAAACCAGGAAACCCCTACAGGAAAAGCCGGCTTAGCAACCGAGCCAAAAGCATTTAATACAACCGGATCGCCTTTGCAAATCATCAGCGTCGTATCATTCGCATCTTTACCCAAAATAAAATCAGGCAATGCACCTATTTTTACCTCTTGCGGCCCATAAACCGTTGTAACACCTCCTGATGTCACTGTCAAAGAAACTTTTTTCGTCCCAGGGTTACAATATTGGTAGACACCAGTTCTAGCACTAGAGGTCGCTCCCGCCTCCCCAAAATCCCACAAATAGGTCGCATTCGCCGGATAAACATCCCGAATTTCGAAAACAGTTCCGGCCGGGGCATCGCTACAATTATTGCATTGATTGATGCAATTATTGCGCACCTCAATCATTCTGGGAACTTGAGCGATAGCTGACAGGGAAACAAGAAGAAAAAACAAGATCCGGTACATGGTATTGGAATTACCCACAAAATAAGTCAATAAATTGGTTATTGCGTTGCATGAATGTAAATTGCTGAGCTATGTGGACTCGTTTCTCCCATTTTTTCTGTTTGATTTTTACACTGGGTACGCTTTCGCTCTCAGCGCAAGATCCCCAATTATCCCAAAACCTAGCCAACCCCTTACTTAACTCCCCAGCTTTCGCCGGTTTACTCGACCAAAATAAAGTCTATTTAACCCATCGAAACCAATGGCCAAACCAAGCAGCCAATTACCAATTTTCTGCTGCTGCTTTAGAAGTTAGTTTAGGTAAAATTAATAGCGGGCTAGGACTGCTTTTCTCATCAGACAAACAGTTTTCGAATCTTCAGACATCGGCAATAAGCCTTCAGTATGCCTATCATGCTAATTTGAATGAGACAACTTTACTTTCTATGGGTATCCAAGGTTCAGGTGTATTTCGCAGTTTAGATTACAGCCATTTAACCTATGGTGACCAACTGGGTTCTTTTTTAGTGAATGGCACGCTTGGAAACACGTTTGATCCCACGGCCGTTTCCTTTGTAAACAGAACGAACTACCTGGATCTTTCGGCGGGATTATTGCTTAATCATTCGAATTACTGGCTTGGCGCCTCTGCTCATCATATAAATCGACCGAATCAATCCCTCATTCGCTCCAGCGACGATTTAATTGCTCCTAAATATGCCCTGATGGCCGGAATAAGCCTGCCTATCTCGGAAGGGAAAAGCCTAAAACCAGCTCTTTACCTGAAAAACCAAGGAGCCTTTAGCCAATTAGACTTAGGTACTTATCTACAAGTAGAACCTCTGGTTATCGGTTTCTGGTACCGCGGATTACCTTTGAACAAAAACACATCAGAGTCTTCATCCAGCAGTCGAGAATCCCTTATCGGCCTCATTGGCATACAAAATAATCGCTACTCGTTTGGCTATTCCTATGATTTTACGGTTTCAGGTTTAGGATCCGGATCCGGTGGTGCCCATGAATTAAGTTTTTCCTATGTATTAAACTGGGATTTTGGCCAAAGAAAATCATTCAAACGCTACCGCCAAAGCTTCGCTTGTCCGAAGTTTTAGCAGTGGGCAGTAATAAGTCCGGAGGGAATGAGTCCGGAGGGAATAAGTCCGGAGGGAATGAGTCCGGAGGGAATGAGTCCGGAGGGAATGAGTCCGGAGGGAATGAGTCCGGAGCGGGAAAGAGTGTAGAGTGTAGTAGTGGAATCCCCTGCGGGGATGCATACAGAAATGTTTACATTACTCTACATATGAAATTAAAAAAGGGAGCCAATGCTCCCTTTTTGCCCTATTTTCAGTTAGACACTGAAATGAGATTTCAAATGGTAGAAAATAGGCCGTAGGCCATTTTCTGATTTGAAAACTTATTTCAATGTTCTTTTTACTTCTTTCATTTCGTAGCACTCTAACATATCGCCTACTTCTAAATCGTTGAAGTTCTTGATCGATAGACCGCATTCGTAACCGAATTTAACTTCAGCCACATCGTCTTTGAAACGTTTCAAGGCAGAAATTTCTCCATCGTGAATAACTACGAAGTCACGAATGACCCGAATCTTGTGTGCACGTTTAACCGTACCATCTAATACGTAGCAACCTGCTACCGTACCTATTTTGGTAATCTTAAACACATCACGAATTTCGATGTTAGAAGTAATCACTTCTTCAAACGTAGGCGCTAATAGACCTTCCATCGCCGCCTTAATCTCATCAATCGCTTGGTAGATGATGGAATAATTACGAATCTCAATTTGTTCTGCATCAGCTAAACGACGTGCATTTTGTGATGGACGAACTTGGAAAGCAATGATAACCGCATCTGAGGTAGACGCTAACGCCACATCAGATTCAGACACCTGTCCTACTCCTTTGTGAATTATACGAACTTGAACTTCTTCCGTCGATAACTTCATCAAGGAATCCGAAAGGGCCTCGACTGAACCATCCACGTCACCTTTCACAATCACGTTCAACTCACGGAAAGTTCCGATAGCCTTACGACGACCAATCTCTTCTAAGGTGATATGCTTGCGGGTACGTAATGTTTGTTCACGTAGAATCTGCTCACGCTTGTTGGCAATTTCACGTGCCTCACGCTCGTTTTCTAAGCAGAGTAACTTGTCACCCGCTTGTGGTGCACCATTAAGACCTAATACCTGAACTGGAGTAGATGGACCTGCTTTTTTGATCTTATTACCGTGGTGGTCAAACATCGCTTTCACACGACCGTAATTATCACCCGCTAACATCATGTCCCCCACATTTAATGTACCTGCTTGAACTAACAAGGTAGTCACATAACCACGTCCTTTATCTAACTCAGCCTCGATTACTGAACCTACCGCTTTCTTATTCGGATTTGCCGTTAATTCAAGCATCTCAGCTTCTAACAATACTTTTTCTAATAAATCATCGATACCCTGACCTGATTTAGACGAAATTTCTTGGCACTGATATTTACCACCCCAATCTTCGACTAACATATTCATCGTTGCTAATTCTTCACGAACCTTATCCGCATTAGCACCGTCTTTATCGATTTTAGAGAAGGCAAAAACAATAGGAACACCCGCCACCATTGAATGGTTGATTGCTTCTTTTGTTTGAGGCATCACTGAGTCGTCCGCAGCAATAACGATAATAACGATATCGGTAACTTTCGCACCACGGGCACGCATCGCTGTAAAGGCTTCGTGACCAGGCGTATCAAGGAAAGTCACTTTCTTTCCTGATTTCGTCTCTACGGAGTAAGCACCAATGTGCTGGGTGATACCACCCGCTTCACCAGCCGCTACTTTAGCCCGTCGAATATAATCTAGTAAGGATGTTTTACCGTGATCGACGTGACCCATAATCGTAACGATAGGGGCACGAGGCACTAAATCTTCAGGAGAATCCTCTACTTCCGTTTCTACAACGTCGATTTCCTCTTCTGCAGAAACAAAACTCACTTCAAATCCAAATTCATCCGCGATTACCGTAATGGCTTCAGCATCTAAACGTTGGTTAATCGAAACGAACATACCTAAGCTCATACAAGCAGAGATTACTTCGTTCACTGACACATCCATTAAAGAGGCTAAGTCTGAGGCCGAAATAAATTCCGTCACCTTCAATACTTTTGCTTCCTCATCTTCCGCCATCATACGAGCCTCTTCTGCCTCCGCACGACCCTTACGCTTCTCCCGACGCTTTTCAGCCCCAAAACTTTGCTTATTAGTCGCACCCTGCAAGCGAGCCATAGTGGCTTTGATTTGCTCTTGGATGTCTTTATCTGACAATTCTCCTTTAGGTGCTGGTTTTGCACCTGGAGCCGGTTTCTTATTGAAATCTTTCTTATCGCCTGGACGTCCGCCTGTCCCCGGAACAGATGGAGCTGGTTTTTTCTCCTCCTTGATGATACGCTTGCGCTTGTGTTTCGCGTTATTTCCGCGATCACCTGCTGCTGGCAGTTCAATTTTCCCTAAAACGGTTAATCCTTTTAAGGTTTCTCCACGAGCTTCAATTAACTCGATATCATCTACTTCTGCCGCTGGTGTTGGCTCAACTGGCTCAGGAGCAGGGGCAGGAGCAGGCTTTTCAGCCACAGGCTCCGGCTTAGGTGCAGGAGCTGGTTCTGGAGCCTTTTCAGCCTTAGGAGCTACTGGATTTCCTTTTTTATCCAATTCGATTTTTCCCAAAATCTTCAATCCCACCTGCTTTTCTTCAGCTGGAGCCTCTACCACAGGAGCTGGTGCTTCTGGTGCCTTAGGCGTTTGCGCAACTGGTGCCGGCTTTTCAACCACTGGCTCTGGTGCTGGCGCTGGCTTAGGAGCCGGTGCAACAGCCTCTGGTTCAGGGGCTGGAGCTGGCTTAGGAGCCTCTACAGAGGATTCCAAAATATGGTTCGCACCATATTCCTTCGCTAACAAGGTCAACTGCTCAAAGTTCAGTTTGGCGTTGGGGTTATTGTCAATTTTGTGACCTTTCGCAGAGAGAAACTGTAGGATCGTAGACGTCCCCACGTTAATTTGCTTTGCTACAAGGCTCAACCGCATTGTTTTTTCTTCTGCCATAAAAAATTACAAAAAACTAAATTCCTTTTATTTACTATAAATTACTCAAACTCAGAACGTAATACCGCTAGGATCTCATCGATCGTCCCCTCTTCTAGTTCCGTTCTACGCTCTAACTCTTCTTTAGATAAGGCCAAAACTTGTTTCGCCGTATCTAAACCAATTTTATGAAGCTCATCTAAAATCCAAGACTCAATTTCGTTAGAGAATTCTGTCAATTCTACATCCTCATCATCAAGCTCATCCTTAGGTACATCACGGAATACATCGATTTCGTAACCTACTAATTTACCAGCTAATTTGATGTTTTGGCCTCCACGACCGATGGCCATAGAAACCTGATCTGAATTTAAATAAACAGAAATCCGACGACGCTCTTTGTCAATCGCCATCGAGTTTAATTTCGCTGGGCTTAACGTACGCGCAACCAATAATTCTAAATTATCCGTGAAGTTAATCACGTCAATATTTTCATTTTGTAATTCACGAACGATTCCGTGAATACGAGAACCTTTCATACCTACGCAAGCTCCTACTGGATCAATGCGGTCATCGAATGACTCTACCGCCACTTTCGCACGTTCACCTGGTTCACGCACAATCTTACGAATCGTGATCGTACCATCATAGATCTCAGGAATTTCTTGCTCGAATAAACGCTCTAAGAATACCGGAGAAACACGGGATAAAATGATACGAGGCGTACCATTTGCCATTTCCACTTTGTGAATGATGGCCTTGATAGTTTCCCCTTTCTTGAAACGATCTTTAGAAATCATTTCCGTCTTAGGCAACACTAACTCATTGTCCTCGCTGTCTAATAAAATTAATTCGCGACCTAAGATCTGGTAAACCTCTGAAGTCACTAATTCACCTACTAAGTCTTTGTATTTTTCGTACAAACCTTCTTTTTCAATGTCCTTGATCTTTTGAATCAATGTTTGACGAGCGGTTTGAACTACACGACGACCGAAATCCTCTAACTTCACTAGTTCCGCTACCTCTTCACCGATTTCAAAATCGGGCTCGATTAACTTCGCTTCGCTCAAAGGTATTTTGTCAAAATCCCAAATATCTTCTGAGTTATCGTCTACGATCTCGCGGCTACGCCACATCTCTAAGTCGCCGCTTTCGGCATTGATAATGACATTAAAATTTTCGTCTGCCCCGAATTTCTTGCGAATCATCGTACGAAAAACCTCTTCCAATACCGCGATCATCGTCGGCTTGTCAATGTTTTTCTCCCGAGCAAAGTCTGAAAATGACGAAATTAATTCAACACTGTTCATTGCTATCTCTTCTTTGTTTATTGAAATGACACTTGTACTTTTATTTTATCTACCTCAGCTAAAGGGAACCACGTGGACTCTTTAGCCACCATTTTTCTATGTTTAACGGTCTTTTCTGTTAAGATCTCCACCGCTTCTTCCGTATAGGAAACCAAGGTCCCCTCCACATTTTCTGCGTCCTTCTTTTTCATCCAAACTTTGACCTTACGTCCCAAATTCTTCTGAAATTGCCAGCCTTGGCTCAATGGAAAGTCCAACCCCGGCGAAGACACTTCTAAATTATATGCTTCTTCTATCAACATCCCCTCTTCTATGAAGTGAGCTAATTTACGGCTCATTAAGGCACATTCATCGATTGTCACGCCCTCTAGTGTATCCACTAGAATCGTAATTAAGGTTCTTTTAGGCCCCTGAGACACGGAAAAATCAACAAGACGCAACGGGCCTTCGCCTATATACGCTAATGTCCATTCTTTCAGTTTACTCGTTAAATCCATCTTCCTTCAGGGCTATGAAAACAAAAAGAGGGATCAAAAACCCCTCTTCTTTTCCTTAAATTCTTTACAAAGATACGCATAATTTTAGAAAAACAAAGTATTTGGTCCACTATAGAGTCTTTATACAAAAACAGATTGCCATTTTTTTCGTTATTTGCACATTCAATTCTTTCCAAATGAAATTAGCGTCATACCTTCTTTTCATCACATTTTATTGCCTAGGAGGTGACCGATTCCCCTCTCCTCCAGATGCCCCTAATCGCCTGTTCTTTATTCAAAGAAGTACAAACGCAAACGTGGTAGTGTACGATGCGAACTTAGTTGGGGGGAAATTGAATGCAAAAGACCCGGTTCATACGTATTGGTATCGCTACGGAGAAAAGGGACAAAAAGAGGAATTAACTGCCATCCAGCGTACCTTAGCCTACGGACTTTACACCACAGCGGTAGCAGGCGTGCCTAATTCCTATGAAGGACATTTTTTAGCTTACCGAAAGCGTAAGTTTATGGTCAAACAAGATGCCGGTGGAGACCCCATTGCTCTTTTCCCTATCAATGGCAAGATGCAAATTCTGAAACGCGTATTTGTCAGCGTAGATGATTCGAAGTTTATGACTACGGTGAATTACATTGAACTTTTTGGGAAGGACCCGGTGACGGGAAAGGATGTGTATGAAAAATTCAAGCCATAGATTTTGCGGAGCAAAGCAAAAGCATAGAGCATAAAGCACAAAGTAAAAAGAGTCCAGAGGAAAAGAGTCCGGAGGAAAATCTTTATGATTTGTGCTTTATGCTTTATTCTCTAAAATGCCCCTGAAAGGGAAATTTGTAAGTTCCTCGGTTGACCGCTATAACCCGTAATCTCCATTATTTCTTGATTCAACGCATTTTTCAACAAGGCAGATAGCTTCCATTTGGAATTAATTCGGTAGTGAATCGAAATATCCGTCCATAGGTAAGCTGACATGGGATTCGGTTGAACGGAGTAGGTGGCCTCGTCATAGAAATAGTCCGTTCTTTGGCCTACATATTGATTCGCTAATCCGACCGACCATTTATTTGTCAATTTGGCCTTTAAATAAAGATTCCAAGCATTTGAAGGACGTCGAATCAAGGAAGAATAAGTCGAATCACGATCTGTCATCTCTCCTTTCAAATAGGTGTAATTGAAATCAGCTTGAAATTTCGCCGTTTGATAATTGATCTCGAATTCGACTCCGCGGGTATGCTGCTGGGAGATGTTTTGGTATTTACCAAAAGGCTCCGTATCCATCGCCTGAAATACGATCCCCTGATTCACTTGATTTTCAAAGGCAACAGCGCGAATTTTCCACGATTTCATCTTTTTTTCAACCCCCAATTCGATTGTTTTTCCCTGCTCCGGTTGTAAATTCAGATTACCATAAGGAGACGCTAATTGATAAATCGATGGCGTTTTAAAACTCGTATAATAATTCCCGAAAATCTTTGCCGTCTTCGAAATTGCCCAATAAGGATTCAAATTATAAGTAAAATAGTTTCCAAAAGTCGATTGCGCATTCCAGCGCGTACCCACCTCATAACCTACCTCACCCCAGCTCTGCTGGAACGTAGCATAGGAACCCACAATCTGCTGGGTCTTTTGTTTCTCTGATAATTCAGGAGACGAATACGGCCCGTAGTCGCTGATGGAAAAGTCGTTTTGCTCCGTTTTTTGGCGTCTAAATTCAGAACCAATCAACAAGGTCGCATTTTCTTTTACTGGAATTTTAACAAACGCTTCTATTCCTTGGTTCAATCCTGCATACGTTGATAAGCTATATTTCGACCACGCATTTGCTGGGATATCCGTCGAATCGTTTCGAAACTCCCGATGTATCAAATCTTGGAAGGCGCGAATCGTCCATTTATTCAACTGGTATTGTACTCTAAACGAATGACTTACAGCCTTCGAAGTAAAATCTCGGTCATCTACAAAGGGGCCATTATCTAAATTCCCTTGATATAACTGCGAAGAATAAGCGAAATCTAGGTTACCTAATTTGCCCATATCTCGCCCCCATTTCAAACCCCAGCTTTGCTGCTTAAATCCGTCAGCCTCCGCTTTTCCTTGGGCTATTTTGGCCGAAGAGAAACCATCCGTCCCGTAATTTTGAGCTTGTATTTGAAACTGATTTTTTCCTTTCGTAGTGGACCAAGAAATCTGCTCTTGGTGTGTGCCTAAGCCTCCTGCCTGAAGTACCACCTGTAATCCTTTCGCATTTTTCTTAGTGACTAAATTGATCACTGCCGCCATCGCATCCGACCCATACAGCGTGGATTGGCCTCCTTTTAGGATTTCAATACGTTCGATGTTTGCCAAAGAAATCAAGTTCCAATCCATCACAGACGAAATATGCGAAGGATCGTTTAGGGGAAATCCGTCCATTAATAAAAGGACATGACCCGTATTCGCCCCTCTTACATAAATTTCCTGGTTTGTACCCGGCGCGCTGCGCGCGCCTACTACCGAGATACCCACACTTTGTTGGAGTAATTCACCTAGACTTTTCCCTTGGTTAGCCTGAATCATTTCGGCCGAAATAACCGAAACCACCTTCCCCGATCGCGCCAGCTTTTCTGGGTACTTGGGAGCAGAGATGGTAACCTCACTCAAAGTAGAATCTCTTTTTAAAGTAGAGAGAGGAGAGTATAGAGTAGAGATTTTTCCCTGCCCACTGTCCACTGTCCACTGACGACTGTCGACTAGCGACTGTCCACTTCCCACCGCCGACCACATCGTGGCCGCAATAAATACTACGTTTAACATGTTTTTTGCCCTTTCAGGCCTATGAAATAAAAAGGTAATCGAACGCTCGACCTCGGATCATCCTCCGTAATGCAAGGTCAAGAATAGTAAAAGGCAGGTCTCCTGACTCATTTCCATTGCTTTTCGGCCTTCCCAGCATTGCCAGTGACCCTAGATTGAAAAGCTTTTTGAAAATTTACAGTTGCGGGGACAGTTTCGGATTTCCACCAAATTCCCTATTAATCAACACCGTTCGAAGCGGCGCAGAACCTTTCGCTGCCACAAAGGTAGTTCAATTTCTATTTTATCAATTTCTTGAGCCAAATTTTCGAAATTAATTCTCCTATTTTGTAAAAAGAAACTCGAAAAATGGACACTAAAATACGCTGCCGCTGGTGTGGTTCAGACGAATTATACCAAACCTACCACGACCTCGAATGGGGTAATCCGGAACACCGCGATGAAGCACTTTTTGAGCTCCTCATCCTAGAAGGCTTCCAAGCTGGTCTTTCTTGGATCACCATTTTGAAGCGACGCGAAGCCTTCAGAGAAGCCTTCGCGCATTTCGACTACCACGCCTTAGCAACCTGGTCGAATGAGCAACTAGAAGCCCAAATGCAAAACGAACTAATCATTCGAAATCGCCTAAAAATCAGCGCCGTTCGAACGAATGCACAGTCTTTTATTAAAATTCAGGAAAAATTTGGTAGCTTTAACCAATATATTTGGGAGTTTGTGGGCCATACGCCTATCCTAAACCACTTTGCCCATCACGGAGAATTACCCGCTAGCACAGAAATTTCTGTCTTATTGAGCAAATCTCTAAAAAAGAATGGATTCCGATTTGTCGGCCCCACCATTTGTTATGCGTTGATGCAGGCCGCTGGATTAGTGAACGATCATACGACCGACTGTTTTCGCCATCCTAACAATAGCTAAATGAACAAAAGGATAGTCATTATCCCTACCTACAATGAGATTGAAAACATCGAAGCCATCCTTTTGAAGGTCTTGAGCTTGGATCCCGTTTTTGATGTCTTAATTGTGGATGATGGTTCACCTGATGGAACAGCGCAGGAAGTA
>VFQS010000314.1_pt1 | contig 58657 bp, 59 predicted proteins | sample 3512361 | NCBI WGS metagenome assembly VFQS01 (sample SAMN10412375, study PRJNA504923) | tailings metagenome | isolation source: Relicate 1 Philex TSF3 active mining | place: Philippines | reverse complement strand
AGCCTCCACCTTCGGCACTGGCCGCCGATGACCCATAAAAAAACCCCGCGATGCGGGGTTTTTTGATGCGTTCCCGGCGCAAAGCCGGGAAGGCGGCAAACCATTACTTGGCAGCAGATGCGTCAGCAGCTGGAGCGGCAGCAGGTGCAGCAGAAGCGTCAGCAGCAGGAGCGGCTGGTGCAGCAGCTGGAGCTGGAGCAGCAGGAGCAGCGGCTTCTTCTTTTTTGCCGCAAGCGGACAGAGCAGCAGCAGCGATGATGGCAGCCAAAACGAGGGACTTGTTCATGATGATTTTTCCTTATGGGGTTAAAACAATTTCCGGAAATTGTCGAAAGCAGCCTTCAAGACTGCTGAGACCGAGACAAAAGCACTCGAGCTCTTTTGTTCTCAGTCACAAATTATATCGTTTTCCCTAGGGCATCGGATAACAGAAATCACAAAGCTGACGCGAAACCTTCAAACCATGCTGTTACCCGGGAAAATCCTCAGCGGGTTTCAACCAGTCGGCCACCATCCAATCGAGCAAGGCTTCTCGGGCGGAGTCGCTCAACTTGGCACAAGAAGCCGCGGATAAGCAACGGTTGTCAGCCAATTGACGCAAGAAGCGGGCATCCTTGCCGGCCACACGGAAGCTTTCGCCATTGATGAACACATGCCGCTCGTCATACATCATTTTGGTGCGCCGATCGAGTTGCACGCCCGCCGACAAATCAGGCTCAACGTTGGAGATTTCAAACCAGACATTGGACTTAGGCTCGGTCAGGTACTCGCCCAGCAAGCTGTCGAGCAAAGTCGGGTTTTTGAGCGCTTTTTCAAGCACTTGCCGCGCGAAGCCAGCCAAAGACGGCGGCACAGCGGCAGGTGTCGTCACCGCTGTTTGTTTCGGATCACGGTACAGCGCATCGCCCACCCCCTCGAACGCCTCATCGGCCAGACCGAGCAAGAGCTCACGCGCCAACTCCCCCTCTTGCGGTGCCCGAAACCCAATCGACCAGGTCATGCACTCGCCCACAGCCACGCCGTCGTGCGCATATTTGGGCGGTAAATACAGCATGTCCCCCGGGTTCAGCACAAACTCCTCTTCGGCTTCGAAGTTTTGCAAAATCTTGAGCGGCACGCCTGGCTGCAGACTCAGGTCTTGGTTGCGGCCAATGCGCCAGCGGCGCTGGCCGTGGGCTTGCAGCAAAAACACGTCATAGCTGTCAAAGTGGGGCCCGACACCACCACCCTCGGTGGCGTAGCTGATCATGACATCGTCCAGCCGTGCATCGGGCACAAAACGGAACTGCTGCATCAGCGCGTGCACGCCGTCGTGGTGCAAGTCGACGCCCTGCACCAGAAAAGTCCATTTCTTCTGACTGAAGGGCGGCAAGCTGCGCTTGGAGAGCGGACCGTGCTTCATCTGCCAGCCCTTGGGCGAATCCACGATCAGACGCGACTCCACGCCCTCCTGCCCCGCCAAAGCCACCAACTCAGAGCGCCCCACGCAAGGCACAAAACCAGGAATGGCATTGCGCACCAGCAAAGGCTTTTTTTGCCAGTGGCGCTTCATGAATTGGCTGGGGCTGAGGCCACCCAGCAGGGCCAACGGCTGTTCTGTGTTCATGTTCCGATCCATTTGCGGGCCTCAACAAGCCCCTCATTCAAAGCACAAGCAGCCTCCAAACAGGCCGCCAAACTGCGACAATTGTCCTATGGAAATCAAGACACCTTCTGTGGTCGCACTGACCTGGACACTCAAAGACACGCTGGGCGAAGTTCTGGACACCCTGGACGAGCCCGTGGAATTTTTCATTGGCGGCCAAGATCTGCTGCCCAAAATCGAAGAAGCCCTGCAAGGCCACGAAAAAGGCGCCAAGGTCGATTTGCACCTGGAGCCCGAGGATGCGTTTGGCGACTTCGATGAAAACCTGCTCTTTCTGGAGCCATTGGCCCTCTTCCCCGAGGGGCTGGAGCCGGGCCTGACCATCGAAGGCACCGCGCTGCCCGAAGGCTGCAATCCGGATGCACCGCGCAACGTGCTCTACACCGTCACCGAAATCTACCCCGAGCATGTGGTGCTGGACGGCAACCACCCGCTGTCGGGCATTGCACTGCGCCTGCACCTGAAGGTGGAATCCGTGCGCGAGGCGACCGAAGCCGAAGTGGGCAGCGGCAGCTGCGGCACGGGCTTTTTCAAGATCGAAGTGGGCGACGACGGCAGCCCAACGATGTCCACGCTGCACTGAACCCTAAATAGCGCCTTCCGAGGCGCTTATTTTTTGCCGGTCGAGCCGTAACCACCCTCGCCGCGCTCGCTGGGTGCCTCAAATTCAGACACCACATTGAATTTGGCTTGCACAACAGGCACGATGACCATCTGCGCAATGCGTTCCATCGGCTCGATGGTGAAGGCCACATCACTCCGGTTCCAAGCGCTTACCATGAGTTGACCTTGGTAATCACTGTCGATCAGGCCCACCAGATTGCCCAACACGATGCCATGTTTGTGGCCCAGACCCGAACGCGGCAACAGCATCGCGGCATAACCCGGATCTTTCAGGTGCACAGCGATGCCGGTAGGCACCAATTGCCAAGCATTGGGTTGCAGGGTCAAAGGCGCATCCAGACAGGCTCGCAAATCCAATCCTGCACTGCCAGACGTGGCATAGGCGGGCAACTGTTCGGCCATGCGGGCGTCGATGATTTTGAGGTCGATGTTCATGAAAAATCCTGAAGCAGCAAAAACGGACCGCTGAATCACGGCTCCGCAAAGAAGAGCAAAGCGCTCATTTCAAGCGCCGCGCAATATCGGCCATCAGCTGCAAAGCCAAATCCTGCTTGCGGCCATGCGGTAGCTCACGCGCGCCGGTCTCATCCACCAGCAACAATGCATTGTCGTCTTGCCCGAAAGTGGCAGGGCCGATATTGCCCACCAAAAGCGGCACACCTTTGCGGATGCGCTTGGCGGTGGCATGCGTCAGCAAGTCGTGGCTTTCAGCGGCAAAGCCCACACAAAACAGCTGACCCGACACAGCGCGAGGCAAAAGAGCCACGGTGGCCAGAATGTCAGGGTTTTCAACAAAACTCAGTTGCGGGGTCTGGCCCGAACCGTCTTTCTTGATTTTTTGATCGGCCGAATTCGCGGGGCGCCAATCGGCCACAGCCGCAGTAGAAATGAACACATCCGCCGCATCCACCTGCTGCTGTACGGCCTCCAGCATCTGCCGGGCAGAGCGCACGTCTACCCGTTTCACACGCCAAGGCGTCGCCAGGCTGACCGGCCCCGCCACCAGCGTGACACTCGCCCCGGCCATGCGGGCCGCCCGGGCAATGGCAAAACCCATCTTGCCGCTTGACAAATTGGTGATGCCGCGCACCGGGTCAATCGCCTCATAAGTGGGCCCGGCCGTGACCAGCACCGCCTTACCCGCCAGCACCTTGGGCGTGAAAAACGCTTCCAGCTCTTCCAGAATTTCATCGGCTTCGAGCATGCGCCCGTCACCTGTTTCGCCGCAGGCCTGATCGCCCTGCCCCACATCCAGCACATGGATGCCATCGGCTTTGAGTTGGGCCACATTGCGCTGCGTGGCCGGGTTGGACCACATTTCTCGGTTCATGGCCGGGGCCACGATCAGCGGCACCTTGTCCAGAGGCCGCGCCAGGCACATCAAACTGAGCAGTTCATCGGCACCGCCGTGCAGCAGTTTGGACATGAAATCCGCACTCGCCGGGGCCACCACAATGGCGTCCGCCTCACGGCTCAGGTTGATGTGAGCCATGTTATTGGCCTCGCGCGGGTCCCACTGAGAGGTGTAAACCGGCCGGCCCGACAGGGCCTGCATGGTGACGGCCGTCATGAATTGCTCGGCCGCTTTAGTCATCACGACCTGCACCGTCACGCCCGCCTTGACCAAGGCGCGGCAGAGTTCTGCCGACTTGAAGGCCGCAATGCCGCCCGACAAGCCCAGAACGATGTGTTTTCCAGCCAATGTGCTCATGGCGGGGAATGTAGCAGACCACAACGTGCCCAAGGAGTTGATACGAGGGCTATCCCTGTAGTTGAATGGGCTGCAGTGGCTCAACACACATTCGCGAGCAGGGGCTCGCTCCTACCAAAATTACAAGCGCAGCGGTCAAAGGATGTGATGTGGGAGGCCACCCCTGCGGCCGAATGGGTGCTGTGGCACATCCAGCATTCGCGAGCGGGGGCTCGCTCCCAAAAAAAATACAAGCTCAACGCAGCGCCGGGGCCAGGGCTGGCCGGATCGGGCGATTTGGCGAGCGAAGCGAGTGATGAGCCCGACCGGTCAGCCCTGGCCACGGCGCGGAAAACCACCACCGCCACGTCCAACGAACCCACAAGAAACGCCTGAAGACCGGGAAAACCCCGAACCCGACTGTCTATAATCACGATTTCCACCTACCGGGGGCTGTTGGCTCCCGTCTTGGACATGACCAAATTCGTCTTCGTCACCGGCGGTGTGGTGTCTTCCCTGGGCAAGGGAATCGCCTCCGCATCGCTCGCCGCCATCCTCGAATCGCGCGGCCTCTCTGTCACCCTCATCAAGCTCGATCCCTACCTCAACGTCGACCCCGGCACCATGTCGCCCATCCAGCACGGCGAAGTGTTTGTGACCGACGACGGCGCTGAAACCGACCTGGACCTGGGCCACTACGAACGCTTCATCAACACACGGATGAAGAAGGCCAACAACTTCACGACCGGCCAGATCTACAAAAGCGTGCTCGAAAAAGAGCGCCGTGGCGACTACCTGGGCAAGACCGTGCAGGTCATCCCCCACGTCACCAACGAAATCCAGGACTTCGTCAAGCGCGGCGCGGGTTACGGCACGCCCGAAGCGGTGGATGTGGCCATCGTCGAAATCGGTGGCACTGTGGGCGACATCGAGTCCCTGCCTTTTCTGGAAGCCGTGCGCCAGCTCAGCCTGCGCCTGGGGCCCAACAACACCGCCTTTGTGCACCTGACTTACCTGCCCTGGATCGCCACGGCCGGTGAACTCAAAACCAAGCCGACACAACACACCGTGCAGAAACTGCGCGAGATCGGCATCCAGCCCGATGCCCTGCTGTGCCGTGCAGACCGCTACATCCCCGACGACGAGCGCGACAAGATTTCGCTGTTCACCAACGTGCAGGGCTGGGGCGTGATCTCCATGCCCGACGTAGACACCATCTACAAAGTGCCCCGTGTGCTGCACGAGCAGGGCCTGGACGGTTTGATCTGCGACAAGCTGCGCCTGAACACGCCACCCGCCAACCTCAAGCGCTGGGACGATCTGGTGCACGACACCGAGCACCCCCAAGGCGAAGTGACCATTGCCATGGTGGGAAAATACGTGGAACTGACCGACAGCTACAAATCGGTCAACGAAGCGCTCAAGCACGCCGGCATGCGCAACCGTGTGCGTGTCAAGATCGAGCACATCGACTCCGAAACCATCACCCCCGAGACCGTGGCCAGCCTGGCCAAATTCGACGGCGTGCTGGTGCCCGGCGGCTTTGGCAAGCGCGGTGTCGAGGGCAAGATCGAAACCGCCCAATACGCCCGCACCCACAAAGTGCCCTACCTCGGCATTTGCTTGGGCATGCAGGTGGCCACCATCGAGTACGCCCGCCATGTGGCCGGCATGAAGGACGCCAACAGCACAGAGTTCGAGCCCGACACCCCCTACCCTGTGATCGCCCTGATTAACGAGTGGAAAGACGCCGATGGCTCCATCCAGAAACGCGACGCCAACTCCGATTTGGGCGGCACCATGCGTCTGGGTGCACAAAGCTCCGACGTGGCCAAGGGCACGCTGGCCCACCAGATCTACGGCGACGTGGTGACCGAACGCCACCGCCACCGTTACGAGGCCAATGTCAATTACCTCGACGACCTGCGCAAGGCCGGGCTGGTGATCTCGGCGCTGACCCAGCGCGAGCAGCTGACCGAGATCGTCGAACTGCCGCAAACGGTTCACCCTTGGTATGTGGGCGTGCAGTTCCACCCCGAATTCAAGTCCACACCCTGGGACGGACACCCCTTGTTCAACGCCTTCGTCAAGGCGGCGGTTGAACACAAGGCTGCCGCCTGAGAACCATCAACGCACAGGAGCAAGCCATGAAACTTTGTGGATTCAACGTTGGCCTGCAGCAGCCCTTCTTCCTGATCGCGGGCACCTGCTCGATTGAAGGTCTGGAGATGTCCCTTGAAGTGGCCGGTCGCCTCAAAGAGGCTTGCTCGGCGCTTGGCATTCCCTTCATGTACAAAGGCTCGTTCGACAAAGCCAATCGCTCCTCGGGCAACACCCAGCGTGGTGTCGGCCTCGATGCAGGCCTGAAAATCCTGGATGAGGTGCGCCGCCAGATTGGCGTGCCCATCCTCACCGATGTGCACGACGAGTCGCAGGTCAAAACCGTGGCCAGCGTGGTCGATGTGCTGCAAACCCCCGCCTTCTTGTGCCGCCAGACCGATTTCATCCGCGCCGTGGCCCAGTCGGGCAAGCCGGTGAACATCAAGAAGGGCCAGTTCTTGGCCCCTTGGGACATGAAGAACGTCATCGACAAAGCTCGCAGCGCCGCGCGCGAAGTCGGCCTGCCCGAAGACAACTTCCTCGCCTGCGAGCGCGGCGTGAGCTTTGGCTACAACAACCTGGTGGCCGACATGACCAGCTTGGCCGAAATGCGCAAGACCGGGGCCCCCGTGGTGTTCGACGTGACCCACTCGGTGCAAAAGCCCGGCGGCCAAGGCACCAGCAGCGGCGGTGCCCGCGAGATGGTGCCGGTGCTCGCCCGTGCGGGCGTGGCCGCTGGTGTGGCAGGCCTCTTCATGGAAACCCACCCCAAACCCGCCGAGGCTTGGTCTGATGGCCCGAACGCCGTGCCGCTGGGCAAAATGAAAGCCTTATTGGAAACCTTGGTCCAGCTCGATGCCGTGACCAAGAAAAACCCATTTTTAGAGGATGATTTTTCATGAGCGGCTACATCATCGCCCACGTGCAGGTGACCAACCCCACCCAGTACGAAGAGTACAAAAAGTGGTCCACCGCCGCCATGAAAACAGCAGGCGCCGAAGTGTGCGTGCGCGGTGGCCAGGTGCAAGTGCTCGAAGGCGACTGGGCCCCTGAGCGCATCGTTGTCCTGAAGTTCCCCTCGTTCGAGGCCGCCAAGGCCTTTTACGAACTGCCTGAATACCTCAAAGCCCGCGAAGCCCGAGAAGGTGCGGCCATCATGCGCATGGTGGCCGTCGAAGGCGTTTGAGCCGCTGGCCTGTGCAACCCGTTTTGTTTTTAAATTGAGAGAGTTCAAAAATGAGTGCAATCGTTGATATCGTCGGCCGTGAAATCCTCGACAGTCGTGGCAACCCCACCGTCGAATGCGACGTGCTGCTGGAGTCCGGCGTGATGGGCCGTGCCGCTGTGCCGTCTGGCGCATCCACTGGCAGCCGCGAAGCCATTGAGCTGCGCGACGGCGACAAGAGCCGGTATCTGGGCAAAGGCGTGCTCAAAGCCGTCGAACACATCAACACCGAAATCTCCGAAGCCGTGCTGGGCCTGGACGCCTCCGAGCAAGCCTTTTTGGACCGCACCCTGATCGACCTGGACGGCACCGAGAACAAGAGCCGCCTGGGCGCCAACGCCATGCTGGCCGTGTCCATGGCCGTGGCCCGCGCTGCGGCCGAAGAGTCCGGCCTGCCTCTGTATCGCTACTTTGGCGGCATGAACGGCAACCAACTGCCCGTGCCCATGATGAACGTCATCAACGGCGGCGCGCACGCCAACAACAACCTGGACCTGCAGGAGTTCATGATCATTCCGGTGGGCGCACCAAGCTTCCGCGAAGCGGTGCGCTACGGTGCCGAAGTGTTCCACGCCCTGAAGAAAATCATCCACGACAAAGGCATGAGCATTGCCGTGGGCGACGAAGGCGGCTTTGCCCCCAACGTAGACAGCCACGAAGCGGCCATTCAAATGATTCTGGATGCCATCGCTGCTGCGGGTTACACCGCGGGTGAACAAATCGCGATTGGTCTGGATTGCGCCGCCAGCGAGTTCTACAAAGATGGCAAGTATGTGTTGGCCGGTGAAGGCGGCATCAGCCTGACCTCCGAGCAGTGGACCGACATGCTGGCCACCTGGTGCGACAAATACCCCATCATCAGCATCGAAGACGGCATGGCCGAAGGCGACTGGGACGGCTGGAAAGTGCTGACCGACCGCCTGGCCAAGAACGTGCAAATCGTCGGTGACGACCTGTTCGTGACCAACACCAAGATCTTCAAGGAAGGCATCGACAAGGGCATCGCCAACTCGATCCTGATCAAGATCAACCAGATCGGCACCCTGACCGAGACCTTCGAAGCCATCGAGATGGCCAAGCGCGCCGGCTACACCGCCGTCATCTCTCACCGCTCGGGTGAGACCGAAGACAGCACGATTGCCGACATCGCTGTAGGCCTGAACGCCGGTCAGATCAAGACCGGCTCGATGAGCCGCTCGGACCGCATGGCCAAGTACAACCAGCTGCTGCGCATTGAAGAAGACCTGGGCGACGTGGCGGTGTACCCCGGTCGCAATGCGTTTTACAACCTGCGCTGACCCCCAATGGGCAACCGCCTTGTTCCCGTGGTGCTGATCGCCTTGCTGGCGATCATCCAGGCCCAACTGTGGCTGGGCAAGGGCGGTGTGCCCAGTGTGGCTGAGCTCGAGCGTGAGCTGCAGCAACAAAAAGCGGCGAACGAAGAAGCCCGCCTTCAGATCGAGCAGCTCAATGCCGAGGTCAACGACCTCAAAGAGGGCTTGAACATGGTCGAAGAGCGGGCGCGCCATGAGCTGGGCATGGTCAAACCCAACGAAATCTACGTGCAAATCGCCAAATGATGTCCACAACCGAGATCGCCGGTTTCGTGCTGGCCTTGGTGATGGTGGTCTGCAGCATCAAGGAGCTGCACTGGAGCTGGCCGCTGGCCATCGCCAGTTCCATCCTTTACTTCTTTGTGTTCAAGGACAGCCTGCTGTACGGTGAAGCGGGTCTGCAACTTGTTTTTGCCACCCTCGCCTTTTGGGGTTGGTGGCAATGGCTGCGCAAGGGCGACGACGCACAACCGGCCCTTGTGATCCAGCGGCTGTCAGCGCGGGGTTGGCGGCTGGTGCTGATGGCCAGCGCCTTGCTGTGGCCTGCACTGGCCCTGCTGCTGCAACACTTCACCGACAGCGATGTGGCCTGGTGGGACGCCTTGCCCACGGCCCTGAGCCTGGTCGGCCAGGCCCTGTTGGGTCGCAAATACATCGAAAACTGGCTGGTCTGGCTGGTGGTCAACGTGATCAGCGTGGCGCTGTTTGCCCACAAAGAACTGTGGCTGACGGCCGTGCTTTATGCATTGTTCACAGCCATGAGCGTGTGGGGCTGGCGCGCTTGGCAGCGCAAACTGCGCCACCAGGGCGCATGAGTCGCGTGCAGCGCATCGCCATCCTGGGTGCAGAAAGCACGGGCAAGTCCTGGCTCACCCAAGCCTTGTCCAGCGTGATTCGGGCCCGTGGGCATGCCGTTTGTACGGTGGACGAAGTGCTGCGCGGCTGGTGCGCGCGCGAAGGCCGAACGCCGCATTCCCACGAGCAAATGGGCATCGCCATCGAACAGGCCCGGGCTGTGGAACAAGCCCCACCCGGCTGGGTGGTTGCGGACACCACCCCCCTCATGACAGCGGTCTACAGCCACATGCTGTTTGGCGACGACAGCCTCTACCCCATGGCATTGGCGCACCAGGCCCTGTACGACAGCACCTTGGTCACCGGGATCGACTTGCCTTGGGTGGCCGATGGCCTGCAACGCGACGGCCCGCACGTGCGCGGCCCAGTGGACACGCTGGTGCGTCAAGCGCTGGAGGGTGCGGGCATCGCCTACCGCGTGGTTTACGGACAAGGCCACCAACGCCTGAACAATGCCCTGCTGGCCTTGGGCTTGCCGGGCGAGGATGCTGCTGCGCGGGCGCTGCGCGAGCAATCCCAATTTGCCATCAACCAGGGCCGCACGGTGTGGCAATGCAACGAATGCAGCGACCCGGATTGTGAACACAAGCTGTTCACCGGGCTGCTGGCCAAGCGATCAGGCTAAAGCACCTGCGGCCGAATAGCTGCAGCGCCCATGCACCCATTCGCGAGCGGGGGCTCGCTCCCACAAAAATCGGTGATCGCAGGGCGTTCGTGGGAGGCCGCCCCTGCGGCCGAATGCAGGCAGCGCCCGTGCACCCATTCGCGAGCAGTGGCTTGCTCCCACAGAGATTTTCAGTGCACCGAGCCGCCCGGCACATCGGCCGGCAAACCTGTGAACAGGCCCGCAGCATCCACCGGGTCAAAGCGGTACTGCGCTCCGCAAAAGTCGCAACCCACTTCCACTTGGCCTTGCTCGGCGATGATGCCTTCCACCTCTTCGGTGCCCAGGCTGCGGATCATCTGGCCCACCCGTTCGCGGTTACAACGGCAGGCAAAGCGCGGGCCGGTCTCACCCATCAAGGGCTCGAAACGCGCCAGGGGCTCTTCCCAGTACAGGCGGTGCAAGATGGTTTCCGCGTCCAAGCCCAGCAGCTCTTCGCGCTTGAGGCTTTTGGTCAGAATCGAGATGCGGCTGAAGTCTTCACTCTGGCCGAGCACCGATTCGCGCATGAGTGAGTCGGCCTTGCCCGCCAAATTGCCCTCGCCCTCGATGGGCAGGCGCTGGATCAGCAAGCCCGCTGCCACCTTGTCGTCGGCCGCCAGCACCAGCACGGTGTCGAGCTGCTCGGACTGCAGCATGTAGTGCTCCAGCACTTCGCTGATGTTTTCCAGCTTTTCGCCCCGGTCACCAAACAAAGGCACCACACCTTGGTAGGGCTGCTGGCCGGGCAAACGGTCTTGGGGGTCCAGGGTGATGGCGCAACGGCCTTCGTTGTGCACGTTCACCATCTGGCTCAGGGTGGCGTCGTCGGCCACCTCGCCCACCTGGGTGCAGGTGGCGCGCAGGCCCAAATCCGGTTGCACCTCTACCACGCCGAGCTTGACCGGGCCGTCACCAAAAATCTGCAGCACCAAAGCGCCGTTGAACTTGATGTTCCCCTGCATCAGCACGCCTGCTGCGGCCATTTCGCCGAGCAGCTGGCGCACGGGCGCGGGGTAAGCGCCAGTCTCGGAGTTGGCCGCACGCCGTGCCAGAATGTCTTGCCAGGCATCGGTCAGGCGCACCAGCATGCCGCGCACGGGCAGGCCTTCGAAAATGAATTTGTGGAGTTCGGACAAAGTGCAATCAACAGCCGCTCGGGCTGATCCTCAAAAGTTAAAGGGGTTCCAATCGGGCGAAAAAAGCCTCAAGCGATTTTTTTCAGGCCAGTCTTGAAGCGCCGGGCGTTTTGCATGTAGCTGCGGGCACTTTGGCGCAAGCCTTCGATCTGCTCGGGCGTCAATTCGCGCACCACTTTGGCGGGCGAACCCACGATCATCGAGCCGTCTGGAAACTCCTTGCCCTCAGTGACCAACGCGCCTGCACCCACCAGGCAGTGCTTGCCGATCTTGGCCCCGTTGAGCACCACCGCGCCCATGCCAATCAGGGATTCGTCACCAATTGTGCAGCCGTGCAGGATGACCATGTGGCCTACCGTGACGTGCTTGCCGATGGTCAGGGGTTTGTCATGGTCGCTGTGCAGCACACTGCCGTCCTGGATGTTGCTGCCCTCGCCAATCTCGATCGGCTCGTTGTCACCCCGCACCGTGGCACCGAACCAGACGCTGGCATCGGCGGCGATGTGCACCGCGCCCATCACCTGCGCGTTGTCGGCCACCCAAGCGGAGTCGGCCACCTGGGGGATGTGTGCGTCAAGTTGGTAAATGGCCATGGGGGTCTCCTCGGGGTCTGGATGTCTGAAAACCTACAATTGTAGGGATGCCCACACCCTGCCGTGGGCGCTGCCTGCGATCACCATGCACACCCTGCGCACCGCCGCCCTGATCCCTTGGGCGCAAACCGACCCAAACCTGAAGGCCCAGGCCACCTTGGCGCTGGACCTGAGCCTGCCCGTGGGCGCGCTCGACAGCCTGAGCGCACCCGCTGCAGGCCCCGGCCGCGCCCACCGCCCCGTGCTGGTGCCTCACACCCAGCTCAAAGCCAAATCCATGGCCACGCCTGAGGGCCGGGCCATGTTGGTCCATTCGATTGCGCACATCGAACTCAACGCCATCGACCTGGCGCTCGACGTGGTCTGGCGCTTTGCGGGCATGCCCGAGGCGTTTTACACCGACTGGGTGCGCATTGCCCAAGAAGAAGCCAAGCACTTCTGCCTGCTGCGCCAGCATTTGCTGGACATGGGTTTTGACTACGGCGACTTTCCCGCCCACAACACCCTGTGGGACATGGCTGAGCGCACCAAAGACGACATTCTGGCCCGCATTGGCATCGTGCCGCGCACCATGGAAGCGCGGGGGCTGGACGCCTCACCGGGCGTGAAAAACAAACTGGTCAGTGTGGGGGACCACCGCGCGGGCGAGATCCTGGACATCATCCTGGAAGAAGAAATCGGCCATGTGGCCGCAGGCAACCGCTGGTACCGCTACCTGTGCGCGCAGCGCGGTTTGGACCCGGTGCGCACCTACGCCGAATTGATCGCGCAATACGACGCCCCCAAACTGCGCCCGCCCTTCAACATGGCGGCCCGGCGTCTGGCCGGGTTTGAAGAGGCGGAGTTGGCGGCGCTGAGCTGAGCACACCCGCCATTGCAGAAGCGAGCATTCGGCCGCAGGGGCAGCCTCCCACAAAACACCGACAGCCGATCCGATGTGGGAGCGAGCCCCTGCTCGCGAATGGATGTATGGGCACTGCCAGCATTCGGCTGCAGGGGCAGCCTCCCACAGAGTCGGCGGATGCATCACCCTCTGGGGTGATGCTGGGCGTGCAGGGTCTTGAGGCGCTCACGCGCCACATGGGTGTAGATGGTGGTGGTCGAAATGTCGGCATGGCCCAGCAACATCTGCACCGCCCGCAAATCGGCCCCGTGGTTGAGCAAATGCGTGGCAAAGGCGTGGCGCAGCGTGTGCGGCGACAGGGGTGCGGTGATGCCTGCCTCGATGGCATAGCGTTTGACCAGGTTCCAGAACATCACGCGTGACATGGCAGTGCCGGGCTTGGGGCCACTGCTGGTGACAAACAGGTCTTCGGTCTGACGCTGGCCAAGCAAGGCTGGCCGCGCCTGACCCAGGTAGCGCTGCAGCCATTCCCGCGCTTCTTCGCCAAAGGGCACCAGCCGCTCCTTGCTGCCTTTGCCCATGATGCGCAGCACGCCCTCATTGAGTGACACATGCAAGGTTTTGAGCGAGACCAACTCGCTCACCCGCAGGCCGCTGGCGTACATCAGCTCCAGCATGGCGCGGTCGCGCAAGCCCAGATCGGTGGCCACATCCGGCGCACGCAGCAAAGCATCCACTTGCGCCTCGCCCAAGGTTTTGGGCACACGCAGCGCCTGTTTGGCGGCCAGCATGCGCAAAGTGGGGTCGCTTTGGATCAGGCGTTCGCGCAACGCCCACCGGAAAAAGCGCTTGAACACCGTGAGCCTGCGGTTGGCTGACGTGGCCTTGGTCTGGCCATGGCGCTCGGCGAAATAGGCCTGCAGATGGTGTTCTTGGGTCGCCTCCAGCGCCAGCCTGTGGCTCAAAAACAGCCAGGTAGCGTAGAGCGACAAATCCTGGCGGTAGGCTGCCAGCGTGTTGGCAGCCAGGCCGTCTTCCAGCCAGAGGGCTTCGGCGAATCGGTCGATGGCGCTCTGGCTGGCCTCATGCATGGACTGCCATCAGTCCAGCTTGAGTTTTTGCTGGTCCACGACTTTCTTGTAGACCTCGAACTCGGCCTTGATCTGGGCCGTGAATTCTTCGGGCGAGTTGGCCACGATCAAGGAGCCAGTGTCGTTGATGCGCTTGGTCACGCCAGGCTCTTGCAAGGCCTTTTTCACGCCTGCGCTGATCTTGTCCACCACCTCTTTGGGCAGGTTTTTGGGGCCGAGAATGCCGTAATAGGCCATGCGGTTGACCGGCTCCAGCCCAATTTCCTTGAAGGTTGGCACGTTGGGCAATTGGGGCAGGCGCTGAGGTGCGGCCACCACGATCGGCACCAATTTTCCGGTTTGGATGAACGGCAGGGCCGAAGGCAAGTTGTCAAAAATGATCGGCACCTGGCCCGCCACCGTGTCGTTCAGGGCCGGGCCTGCACCACGGTAGGGAATGTGCGTGATGAACACGCCCGCCAGACTCTTCCACAGCTCGGTTTGCAGGTGGCCGATGCCGCCCGTGCCCGACGATGCGTAGGAGTATTTGCCCGGGTTCTTTTTGATTTCGGCCAAAAAGCCTTTGTAGTCCTTGGCCGGGAAGCTGGGGTGCACCGCGATCACGTTGGGCGTGGCCGCGATATTGATGATGGGCGTGAAATCGGTCAGGACGTTGTACGGAATTTTGGGGTTGATGGCCGGGTTGGCGGCGGTGGTCGACACGGTGGCCATGCCCAGGTTGTACCCGTCGGGTGCGACACGCGCCGTTTCGGTCGCGCCCACCACACCACCACCACCGGCTTTGTTTTCGACGATGACGCTTTGGCCCAGGGCTTTGCCCAAAGGCTCGGAAATCACGCGAGCGACGATGTCGGTGGTGCCACCGGGGGCAAAAGGGACCTGCAACTTGATGGGTTTGTTGGGATAAGCCTGTGCCCACACAGAACCACTGGCCAACAGGGTGACAGCCAGGCCGGTCACAGAAACCAAACAGCGACGCTTCATTCGAAAACTCCTTGAAAGATGGCACATGATAGGCAAAGACGGCGGGCTTTCGTGAGGGGGAAAACCATAAAACCGTCAAAAAAACACATGAACCTCAGGTGACAAGACAGCGCCTGGGCACCTTGGAGGGTCAGTTATCCTAGTCGAGTGAACTTTGCCCAACTCCTCTTTCCCGATTTTTCCCTGATTTTGTGCGGCTATCTGATCTGCCGCTTCACCGCCTTGAACCGCCCGGTGTGGCAACAGGTGGAGAGTCTGGTGTATTTTTTCCTGTTCCCGGTGCTGCTGTTTCACTCCATCGTGAAAAGCCCACTGGACCTGAATGCGGCCTCCAGCCTGATCGGGGCGGGGCTGAGCCTGGGCTTGTGTGCGATTGCCCTGTCGTACAGCCTGCCCTATTGGCCCATCTTGGGCCAGCGACTGGACCGGCGCGACCACGCGGCCAGCGCCCAGGTGGGCTTTCGCTTCAACTCCTTCATTGCGCTGGCGCTGGCCGAACGCCTGGCTGGCCCCGAAGGCCTGCTGATGATCTCAGTGCTGATCGGGGTGTGCGTGCCGCTGTTCAACATCGGCGCGGTCTGGCCCATGGCCCGGCATGCCAACACCGGCTTTTTGCGCGAGCTGGTGCGCAACCCGCTGATCATTGCCACCGGCTCCGGCCTGGCCGCCAACTTGCTGGGTTTGCGCATTCCTGAATGGCTCGACCCCAGCGTCAGCCGGATCGGCGCTGCGTCTTTGGCCTTGGGCTTGATGGCCGCGGGTGCGGGCATGCAGCTGGGCACCTTGCGCCAGGGCAAACTGCTGGGCCTGAGCGTGCTGACGGTCAAACACCTGCTGCTGCCTTTGATCGCCCTGGGCATGTCCCGCCTGTTTCAGCTCGACGCCCTGCAAACCACGGTGCTGTTGGCGTTTTCAGCTTTGCCCACGGCATCCACCTGCTACGTGCTGGCCGCCCGCATGGGCTACAACGGCCCCTATGTGGCGGGACTGGTCACGCTGTCGACCTTGTCAGGGATGTGGAGTTTGCCGTTTGCGCTGGGGGTGCTGCGCTGACGCAGAACTTCGCGAGGCGTCACCCCTGACACCCCCAACCTTCACCCCGACTTGATCGGGGGTGACAAAACCGAAGGGTCATACCCGCGAATGCGGGTATCCATGGCAGCCGAAGGCATGGACCTCCGATCAAGTCGGGGGTGACGAAACCGATGGGTCATGACCGCGCGTACGGGCCAGCGACCAGGCCACCTGCTCCTGCACCACCGGGTCGGGGTGCGCAGCGTGGATGGCGAGGGCCTGCTGCAAGCCCCGCTGTTCATCCGCCGACAAGTCCCCTGACGCCAGTGCGTTGCCCGCTGCCAGGGCCAAATTGCGCAGCCAGCGGGCGTGGCCGATGCGGCGGATGGCGCTGCCTTCGGTACGGCGCAAAAACTCGGCTTCATCCCACGCCATCAGCTCTGTGATGCTGCCTGCACCCAAACCCTCGCGGGTCTGCCAATCGGGCAAAGGGCTGACTTGCGCAAACTTGTTCCAGGGGCAGGCCAGCTGGCAGTCGTCGCAGCCGTAAATGCGGTTGCCGATCAGCGGGCGCAGCGCCTCGTCGATGGGCCCGGCATGTTCGATCGTCAAATAAGAAATGCAGCGCCGTGCATCCAGCTTGTAAGGCTCCACGATGGCCTGGGTGGGGCACAGGTCGATGCAGGCAGAGCACTGGCCGCAGTGCGCCGACACCGCCGGGGTTTCGGGCAGGGCCAAGTCCACAAACAACTCGCCCAGAAAAAACATGGACCCGGCCTCGCGGCTCAGCACCAGCGTGTGTTTGCCGCGCCAGCCCAAGCCGCTGCGGGTGGCGAGCTCTGCCTCCATCACGGGGGCCGAGTCGGTGAACACGCGGTGGCCAAACGGGCCAATCGCCTGAGCGATGCGGTCCTGCAGTTTTTGCAGGCGGCTGCGCAAGACCTTGTGGTAATCGCGCCCCCGGGCATACAGCGACACCACGGCTTCGCCCGGGTGCAGGCTGCGGGCAGTTTCGCGGGCCAGCCAGTCGGGCGGCGTGTCGTGTGGCAAATAATCCATGCGGGCGGTGATCACGCTCACCGTGCCCGGCACCAGTTCGGCCGGGCGGGCGCGCTTCATGCCGTGGCTTTCCATATAGCCCATGCTGCCGTGAAACCCAGCGGCCAACCAGGCCTGTAACCCGGGCTCTGCCGAGGACAAATCGATGCCCGCCACGCCAATTTGGGACAATCCCAACCCATGCGCCCAGATCTGGATCTGGGCCCACAGTTCAGGAAGGTCGATTTGAGTACGTTGAGCAGTCACCCGCCGATTGTAGGAAGCCCCACCGCACCCAGCGTTTGGGCGGGCTTGTGGCCGAATGAAGCCGCCACGCAGGCCTTTGCCGAACAACTGAGCGCCGCCTTGCAAAAATGGCCGGGCGGGCGCGATGCCCGCATCGAGTTGCGTGGCAACCTGGGCGCAGGCAAAACCACCTTGGTGCGTCACCTGCTGCGTGCGGCCGGGGTGACAGGTCGCATCAAAAGCCCGACCTACGCCGTGGTGGAGCCGCACCAGGCGGACACAGGCACAAGCGAAGGCGACAGCGCCTGGCCCATTTGGCACTTCGACTTTTACCGTTTCAACGACCCACAGGAATGGGAAGACGCGGGCTTTCGCGACATCTTCGCCGGGCCGGGCCTCAAGCTCATGGAGTGGCCGGACAAGGTGGCTGGGCAACTGCCACCACCGGACTGGGTGATTGCGCTCGACGCCATCGACGAAGACCAGCGCCGGGTGCAGATCAACGCAGCCACAGAGCGGGGCCAGCACTGGCTGCAAACTTGGGCCCAGACTCACCCGGAGAGCGGCCATGCAGGCTGATCGCCGACGCCTGGTCAAAGCAGGCCTGCTGGTGCTCAGTTTGGGGGCCGCACAACTGGCACGCGGGGCCAATATGCTGGCCGTGCGCATTTGGCCAGCGCCCGATTACAGCCGCGTCACGCTCGAGTCAGACACCGCGCTCAAGACCCGACAAACCTTCATCGACTCACCGCCCCGACTGGCCGTGGACATTGAAGGCATGGAACTGAACGCTGCTTTGCGCGAACTGGTGGGCAAGGTGCAGGCTTCAGACCCCAACATCGCGGGCATTCGCGTGGGCCAGTTCAATGCCAGCACTGTGCGGCTGGTGATCGACCTCAAACGCCCGATTGCACCCCAAGTTTTCACCCTGCAGCCTGTGGCCGCCTATGCCCACCGCCTGGTCCTCGACCTGTACCCCTCACAAGCGGCAGACCCGCTGGAACAACTGATCCAGGAGCGGGCTGCGGCCAAGGCAGCGGCGACCTCGAGCAGCTTGCCCCCTGCCCCCCAGGCGAACGATCCTTTGGGCGAGTGGATGGCCAAGCAAGGCCAGTCCAACGCCAAGGCATCACCACCGCCAGCAGCACCCAGCACCCGCAAGCAGGACTTTGAGCCCCCACCCTCAGCCGTGCTGGACAACCCCAACCACCCGCCGCGCCCGGCCAACACCCCGGCCACCGACCGGCTGATCGTGATCGCGCTGGACCCGGGTCACGGGGGCGAAGACCCCGGCGCCATCGGCCCCGGCGGCACCCGCGAAAAAGACGTGGTGCTGAAAATTGCCCACCTGCTGCGCGACCGCATCAACGCCAGCAGCGTGAACGGCAGCCCGATGCGGGCCTACCTGACCCGCGACGCCGACTTTTTTGTGCCCCTGCATGTGCGGGTGCAAAAAGCCCGGCGCGTGCAAGCCGACCTGTTCGTCAGCATCCACGCCGATGCGTTTTACACGCCCCAGGCCAAAGGCGCGAGCGTGTTTGCGCTCAGCCAAGGGGCGGCTTCCAGCAGTGCGGCCCGCTGGATGGCCCAAAAAGAAAACAAGGCCGACTTGATCGGCGGCATCAACCTGGGAAGCCAGGACGCGCAGGTTCAGCGTGCCTTGCTGGACATGAGCACCGCAGCGCAAATCAAGGACAGCCTGCAGCTGGGCGGCAGCTTGCTGCGCGAGATTGGCGGCGTTGGAAAATTGCACAAACCCCGGGTCGAGCAAGCGGGTTTTGCGGTCCTCAAAGCCCCGGACATTCCGAGCGTGCTGGTAGAAACCGCTTTCATCAGCAACCCGGAAGAAGAAGAAAAACTGCGCAGCGACGCCTACCAAAAGCAGCTGACCGATGCCCTGATGCGCGGCATCCTGCAATATTTCTCGCGCAACCCGCCGCTGGCGCGCAACCGGAGTATTTAAGGCTTCTGACTCGTCTCCACATCCCGGTCAAACTGCGCCATGGCCGCCAGTGTGAGCGGGTCGGTGGCCAGCTCGGCGGCAAACTCCGGGCGCACGGTGACCGCATGGGCACCGGCCGCGATCAGGCGCGAGAGCACATCGGCCGACTTGATGCTGGCGGCCAGCAGTTGCAGGCCGTCGGCTTGCACCGCCACGCAGGCCTCGATCAGCGACCAGACATCGCGGCCATCGGCTTGCAGGCGGCCCACATAAGGCGCAACGTAATTGGCCCCCTGCGCCCGCGCCCAGAGCAGTTGCACCGGATTGGACAAACCCGTCAGCAGCGTGGGCACGCCCCAGGCCTGCACTTCGCGCAGCACCGGTTGCCAGTCGGGGTGGCACGGCAGTTTGATGGTCAGGCGCACACGGGCCTGCACGGCCGCAGGCAGCAGCACTTCGAGCCACTGCGCGGCTTCGCCCACATCGGCGCGGGGCAGTTGCAGCATCAGCTCAGGGATGCGGACCTCGCCCGCCTGCGCCACCAGTTGCAGATAACCGGGCAGGCTGACCGGCAAACCGGCTTGCATGACCAGCGTGGGGTTGGTCGTCACGCCCTGCACAGGCGGACATCCGGCGGGCAGCACCCATTGGCGGGCATCGGCCGAGTCGAGGTAAAACTTCATGGGTTGTCCTGTTTCAGGAAAATGTCTTTGTCCGGAAAAAACTGGCTGTGCAGCGGCAGCAAGGCCCCGCCCAAAGCGCGGGCATGCGCGCCCACTTGGCCCGCCAATAGTTGCGGCTGGTGCATGCCGTCAAAACGGTAGCCCGCCAGCGCGTCTTGCGTGGCGACCATCAAAGCGGTCATGAGCGGCGCGCCCAGCGAGCCATCCATCACCACCGCGTCCAGATCGAGCAAAGCGGCAGAACTGGCCACCGTCATGGCCAGCGCCTGGCTGGCCTGGGCGATCCACGGGGCCGTGAATTCGGCATAAGCCGCATCCATGATGGCGTTCTGTTGAATCTGCAAGGGGTTGTGACCTGCCGCGAGCAAGGCTTGCTCGAGTTGCCAGCCCGAGGCTTTTTGCAACAACTGCGGCGGCATGCCTGAGCCCTTGGACTCGGACGTGGCCAAGCCCACCGGCAGCGAGCCAATCGCCCCGGCATTGCCGCGCTCGCCATTCATGATGTGGCCCGACAGCACCAAGCCGCCGCCGATGAAGGTGCCGACAAACACATACAAAAAGCTGCGCACATGGCGGCCATGGCCTTGCAGCAGTTCGGCCACGCAGGCGGCCGTGGTGTCTTTGGCAAACACCACCGGCAAATCGGTCAGGCGTTGCACTTTGGCGGGCAGGTCGATGTGCTCCCAGCGGGCCAGGGCTTGTGCGGCCTGGCCGCCCATCAGGTCGGCCCATTTGTGCAGCGACAGCGGCGCGGTCAGGCCCACGCCCACCGTGCGGGGCCACAAATCGCCCATGCGCGCTTGAAGGGTTTGCAGGCCTTGCGCCATCGAGGCAAAAAGCCCATCCGGATCGGGGTAGTCGTAAAGCACCTCTACACGATCGACTGGCTGGCCTGTGAAATCGGCCACCAGCAATTCGAGGTTGCGCCGCCCGACCTGGATGCCCACGCTGAATGCGCCTTGCGGGTTGAGCGACAGCGGCACCGAAGGCTGGCCGATCTTGCCGCGCACGCGGTCTTGCTTGAGGAGCAAGCCATCGTCGAGCAGACGGCCCACGATGATCGCCACCGTCTGGGTAGAAAGTTGGGTCAGACGGGCCAGGTCGGCCTTGGGGATGGCCCCGTGGTGGCGGATGGCCTGCAACACGATGCGCTCGTTGAACTGGCGCATCCCAACGTGGTTGGAACCACGCATGGCAGAAAGGGGAGATGCGGAGTTCATGGGGTTGAGAGACTGTGGATGTTTCAGACGAGGATGACGCCCTTGCAGAACAGGGCATTGCCGTAGGCCGTGCCCTCACCGCTTTGCACAATCAGGCTGGCACCCTTGATTTTCTCGTAAAACGCGTAGCGCTCGACGGGCTCGACCTGCTCGGCCTTGAAGCCCTCGGCCACCACCAAATCGACCACGGCTTGTTGCGCTGCCGTCCGGTGACCGTCTGCGCTGTGGCACACGCGCATGAAGGCTGCGGGCTGCACCACATCGACAGCCAATGGAAACACCGACAGCACGGCGCGGCTCACCCGCTCCAGGCTGTGGCCTGGGATGCGCACCACCGGCTTGCCGTGGCTCAGAAAGTCGGCGGTGAAGTTCGCGTCCACCACCGCCACCCATTCTCCGTGGCCCATGGCGCACAGGTGCATCAGCAACTCGGGCGTCAGCAGCGGGTCAATCCCTTTCAGCATGTGGCAGCCTCTTCAGAACGCAGGCTAGCCGGGTCAATCGCCCCGGTGATCAGACCTACGATTTCTTCGGGGCTGGTCTCGCGGGTCAGGCGACTGCAGATGATGCGGCCCTGGCGGAACACCCAGATGCGGTCCACCAGGTCGAACACCTGGCGCAGGTTGTGGCTGATGATGATCAGCGGAATGCCCTGCTTCTTGAGGCCCTTGATGATTTCTTCCACCCGGGCGGTTTCCTGCACGCCCAAAGCGGCGGTGGGCTCGTCGAGGATGATGAGTTTTTTGGCAAAACCGGCCGCACGGGCAATCGCCACGCACTGGCGCTGGCCGCCGGACATGCCGCGCAGGCTCTCCGACATGTCCTGGATCTTCACGCCCGTGGTGGCCAACATGCTGGCCGACTGCTCGCGCATGGCCTTGTGGTTGAGGATGGACAGCGGGCCCAGATTGAGGCGGGTGATCTCGCGGCCCAAAAAGATGTTGGCTGGCACATCCAGGTCTTCGGCCAGCGCCAGCGTCTGGTACACGGTCTCGATGCCCTGCTCGCGGGCGTTCAGCGGCGACTCGAAATGAACTTTTTGCCCTTCCAGCAGGATGTCGCCCGAGTTGGGCTGCTCGGCCCCGGTGATCAGGCGCACAAAGGTGCTTTTGCCTGCGCCGTTGTCGCCCACGATGGCGGCATGCTCGCCGGGCAACAAACGAAATTGGGCGTCGGTCAGGGCTTTGACGCCGCCGTAATGCTTGGTCAGCTGGCTGATTTCAAGAACAGGTGTCGAAGGGGTCATGGGAACTCTTTCACAGGAATGGGGCAGAGCATCGCCGATTCCTGTTTTTTTTGCATTAGTAAAACTACTAGGTTTACTTAGTCGTATTTTTCGATTCCAATCCGTTCGCGGTTCGGAAAACACACGCCGGCCGAAGACCCTCAACAACGGAGATAAAACCCATGATCACCAAACGCACATTCGGCCGCCTGGCCATCGCTGCCGCAGCGGCCACCCTGTTCACCTCGGCCATGGCCGCCGATGTGACCGTGGCTTACATCACCAACGGCAACACCAACGAAGGCTGGACGCTGATCAACGGCGGTGCCAAGAAAGCCGGTCAGGCCAAAGGTGTGAAGTTCATCGAACTGGCCGCCGAAAAAGGCGAGCTGTCCAAACAGCTGGCCATCGTCGAAGACATGATCACCCGCAAGGTCAACGCGATCGCCATCGCACCTGTGGATTCGGCCGGCATCGCCCCCGCCATCAACAAGGCCCTGAAAGCTGGCATCGCCGTGGTGGCTGTGGACACCGGCATCACCGGTGCAGCCATCACCTCGTATGTGGCCACCGACAACATCAAGGCCGCCAACGTGCAAGGCAAGTGGGCCGCAGGCGAGATCAAGGACGGTGACACCGTGATCTATGTGACCGGCGACCAAGGCCAGTCCACCGGTCAAGAGCGCAAAAAAGGCTTCGTCGATGCCCTGAACGCGGGTCGCAAGAACGTCAAGATCGTGGAAGTGGCTACCACCTGGGACCAGACCATGGCCCAAAACGGTGTCGAGGCGGCCCTGCGCGCCAACCCCAATGCCAAGGTGATCGCCTGCGCCTGGGACGGCGGTGCTCTGGGTGCCAAGGCCGCGCTGATGGCCGCTGGCAAGAAGCCCGGCGACGTGAAGATTGCGGGCTTTGACGGCTCGCCCGGCGGTCTGGACATGATGAAACAAGGCTGGCAACAAGCCAACGCCGCGCAGATGCTGGCCAAGATCGGCCAGGTCGGCGTGGAAACCGCTGTGGCAGCCGCGCAAGGCAAGAAGGTCGAAGCCCGCATCGACACCGGCTCCTTCCTGGTGCTGCCGTCCAACGTGGACAAGTTCGCTGCCGACTCCGGCGTGGGCCAATTCATGAAGGTCAAGGCCAAGTGATGAGCCGCCCGGACCCCTGAGTCCGGGCCTTGTCTTTTTGTAGGAGCCAGCCCTGCTGGCGATGGCGCCCCTCAAGACCCATCGCTTGCAGGCAAGCTCCTACAAAGACGTTGCCAGTGGGCTGTAGGCCCAAAGGAAATGGCATCGTGAATGCCACGCATTGAATACCGAGAAACTTATGAAATCCATCACCCGACAAGAGTGGTACGGCGCCTTTGTGGCGGTCATCGTGCTGAGCGTTTTGCTCACCTTCGCCTCGCCCTACTTCCTGACCACCGGCAACCTGTCCAACATCCTGGTGCAGGCCTCGGTGATCGCCTTGCTGGCGGGTGGACAAACCTTTGTGATCCTGACGGGCGGCGTGGATCTGGCTGTGGGTGCCCTCACCGCGCTGGCAGGGGCCGTGGCCGGTCATCTGATGATCAAAGCCGGCATCGACCCTTATCTGGCCATGGTGGTGGCGCTGGCGATTGGCGCAGCGGTTGGCCTGTTCAACGGCTATCTGGTCGCTTTTGTCGGCATTCCGGCGTTCATCGTCACGCTGGGTGGCCTCACGCTGTGGCGCGGCCTGGCGTTTGACCTGACCGGCGGTTTTGACAACGCGGGCTTGCCCGATCCCTTCCCTTTCCTCGGCTATGGCGATGTTTTTGGCATCCCCATGCCCACGCTGATCACCGGCATCTTTTTTGTCGTGATGGCCTTCATCCTGTCGAGCACCAAGATCGGCCGCTATGTCTACGCCATGGGCTCCAACGAAATGGGGGCCCGCCAGGTCGGCATCAACATCCGCTGGTACAAGCTCGGTGTGTACGTCATCTCGGGCCTGTCATGCGCCTTGGGTGCCATTGTGCTGATGGCGCGCATGGACTCGTCGAGCGGCAAGATGGCCCAAATGTTCGAGCTGGACGCGATTGCCGCCGTCATCCTGGGCGGCACCTCGCTGTTTGGCGGTCGCGGCAGCATCTGGGGCAGCTTGCTGGGCGCGGTGCTGATCACCATGATCCGCAACGGCATGAACCTGATGGAAGTCTCCCAGTTCAAGCAAATGATGGCGATTGGCGCGGTCGTGATCGTGGCCGTCTGGATCGACGTGGTGCGCCGCAAGCATCTGCTCAAAAAATAAGCCCGATTGTCGAACATGAGCACCCCGATTTTTGTGCTGGGCGAGGCCCTGATGGACTGCATCGCCCAGCCTGACGGGCGGCTCCTACCCCTGATGGGCGGCAGCCCCTTCAACATGGCCCGCGCCGCTGCCTTGCGCGGGGCCAGCGTGGCTTACCTCAACCCCCTGTCCACCGATTTGTTCGGCCAGGGCATGGCGCAACTGCTGCTGCGTGATGGGGTTGGGCTGCAAGGTGGCCCCAGTCGCCTGCCCACCTCGCTCGCCGTGGTTCAAGTGACAGATGGCCAGCCAAGCTACGGCTTTTACCGCGAAGGCATTGCCGACCGCGACTACACGGTGGACGGCATCACGGCCTTGCTGCGACAGCAAAAAACGCCAGGCATTCTGCACACCGGCTCCTTGCTGCTGATCCCGCCGGAACACACCAAAGTGGTGGCCATTCTGAAAGCGGCACGCGAGATGGGCTGGACCCTCAGCGTGGACATCAATTTGCGGCCCAAAGTGGCGCATGACCTGGCACAGTATGTGCAAGCCCTGCACGAAGTGATCGCCCTGACCGACTGGCTCAAAGCCAGCGACGAAGACCTGGAAACCATGGGTTTTGCGAATGTTGCCATCGGTGAATCTGCGCGTCTGGTGGGTGAACTGCGCAAAGGTGTGACTCCTGGCGCCCTGAGCCGAGTGGCCCTGACCTTTGGCGGCGAAGGCGCTCACCTCGACATCGAAGGCCAATCGCACCAACTGCCCGTTCCGCGCATCACGGTGGCCGACACCGTGGGCGCAGGCGACACCTTCTGGGGCAACACCCTGGCCGACTGGGCCTTGCAGCCTGCCGATGCCGCCGGGCGCGTGGCCAGCACACTGGATTTATCGATGAAAGCCGCCGCCATCAACTGCACCCGCCAAGGCTGCCAGCCACCAACACGGGCTGAAATTTTGGCGTTTTAATCAGCCCACATTCCGCGCCCGCCACGCCCCAAACATGGCGATCAGGCCCGGCACGATGATCAAGGCCCAAATGATCTTGGACAGGTGCGTCTGCACAAAGGGCAAATTGCCGAACAGGTAACCGGCCAAGGTCAGGCCCACCACCCAAATGAAGCCGCCCACCACATTGAACAGGGTGAACTTGCTGCGGGTCATCTCGGCCACACCCGCCACAAAGGGCACAAAAGTGCGAATGAACGGCATGAAACGCGCCAGGATGATGGTGATGCCGCCGTATTTTTCGTAAAACGCGTGGGCTTGGTCAAAGCCCTTGCGGCTGAAAAAACGCGAATCTTCCCACTGGAACACCCGGGGGCCAAAGTAGCGCCCGATCGTGTAGTTGGTCTGATCGCCCAAAATGGCCGCCACCAGCAGCAAGCCCATCACCAGCGGCAGGCTCATCAAACCCGCGCCGCACATGGCCCCGACGATGAAGAGCAGCGAGTCGCCTGGCAAAAATGGCATGACCACAACGCCGGTTTCCACAAAAATGATGAGGAACAACAGGGCATAGACCCAGGCCCCATATTGGGCAACAAAGGCCTCCAGGTAGCGGTCGACGTGGAGGATGAAATCAACGAGTTGCAGCAAGATGTCCATGCGCCGATTATCCCCGCAGGCATTCGGCCGCAGGGGCGGCCTCCCACGAAGACCAAATGAACGCCAATCTGGATCCAACCTGTCTGTTGTGGGAGCGAGCCCCTGCTCGCGAATGACTGATGAGCCACTGCACCCATTCGGCTGCAGGGGCAGCCTCCCACGACCAGATGCACCGATCACAAGCCCTAAAATCAGGCTGTGACCACTCAACAGACCCCGGCCCCCGCGCGCCGCCCCATTCGCGAACTCCCCGATGAACTGATCAGCCAGATCGCCGCAGGCGAGGTGGTCGAACGGCCTGCATCGGTCGTGCGCGAATTGGTGGACAACGCCATGGACGCGGGCGCGCGCAGCATCACGCTGCGCCTGATGGGCGGCGGCACCCGGCTGATTTCGGTGGAAGACGACGGCGGCGGCATCGCGCCCGACGAGCTGGCCACCGCCTTGAAGCGCCACGCCACCAGCAAGATCGGCAACCTGGATGAACTCGAATCGGTCATGACCATGGGCTTTCGGGGCGAGGCGCTGGCGGCCATCAACTCGGTGTCCGAGCTCACCCTGCTCTCGCGCATGGATGGCCAGCCCACCGCCTTTGCCCTGGACGGCCGCACAGGCGAGATCCGCCCCGCCGCCCGCGCTGTGGGCACCACGGTGGAGGTCAAAGAGTTGTTTTTCTCGACACCCGCTCGCCGCAAGTTTTTGAAAAGCGACAGCACCGAGCTGGCGCACTGCATCGAAGCCGTGCGCCGCCACGCCCTGGCCCGCCCCGACGTGGGCTTTGCCATCTGGCACGAAGGCAAGCTGGTCGAGCAGTGGCGCGTGCACCCCGGCACAGCCGGGCTGGAGCAACGCCTGGCCGATGTGCTGGGCGAAGAATTCGTGGCGCAGTCCATCCCAGTCGAGTACCACGCTGGGCCGCTCAAGGTGATCGGCCGCGCGGGTCTGCCCGACGCCGCCCGCTCGCGCCCCGACCACCAGTTCGCCTATGTCAATGGCCGTTTTGTGCGCGACAAGGTGGTCATGCACGGGGCGCGCAGCGCTTACGAAGACGTGCTGCACGGCCACAAACAACCCGCCTACGCCCTGTTCATGCAGATCGACCCCACGCTGGTCGATGTGAATGTGCACCCGACCAAGATCGAGGTGCGCTTTCGGGACAGCCGGGCTGTGCACCAGGCGGTGCGCCACGCGCTGGAAAACGCGCTGGCCGCGCCGCGCTCGCAAAACCTCAACGATGAAGCGGCCAGCAGCGCCAGCGACTTTGACCTGAAAGCGCCAGTCGCCAAAGCCCTGCCCGAATCGGCCAGCTGGCAACAAGGCGGCATGGCATTTGAGCGTCCCGCAATGTCGAACTTCAGCGCCCCGGCCTACAAGCCCGCTGATTTTTTGCGTCCCCGCGTCGATGGCGAGCAGGCCATGGCCGACCTGAAGGCGCTTTGGCAGCCCTCGCAGCCCTCACCGCACGCCGCAGAGGCAGCAAGCGTGTGGGAGGCTGCCCCTGCGGCCGAAGCCAATTCGCGAGCAGGGGCGGCCTCCCACACTGAAACAGGCTCAGCTGCTGCAAAAGGGAATTCGCTTGCAGGGGCAAGCGCCTACAGAACGCCAGAGACACCTTCAGCACCCCTGCCCGAGGGCGACTGGCCGCTGGGCCGTGCCGTGGCGCAGTTGCACGGCGTCTACATCCTGGCCGAAAACAAGCAAGGCCTGGTGGTGGTGGACATGCACGCCGCGCACGAGCGCATCGTCTACGAGCGCCTGAAAAACCAGCTCAACACCACCGACGGCGAAGGCCCCCGCATCGCCAGCCAGCCGCTGCTGATCCCCGCCACCTTTGCCGCCACACCGACCGAAGTGGCCACCGCCGAAGCCTGCGCCGAGGCGCTGGAGCAACTCGGCCTGGAAATTTCGCCCCTGTCGGCTAAAACCCTGGCCGTGCGCGCCGTTCCCACGAGTCTTGCGCAAGGCGACGCGGTCGAGCTGGCCCGCAGCGTGCTGGCCGAGCTGTCCCAGCACGACGCCAGCACGGTGGTGCAACGCGCCCAAAACGAGATTTTGGCGACCATGGCCTGCCACGGCGCAGTCCGCGCCAACCGCCGCCTGACGCTGGACGAGATGAACGCCTTGCTGCGCCAGATGGAAGAGACCGAGCGCTCCGACCAATGCAACCACGGCCGTCCCACATGGCGTCAGATGACGATGCGGGATCTGGATGCTCTGTTTTTGCGGGGTCGGTGATGGTTGTTTCAGCACCTCAGTTCGAATCCGAGTCAGGGGCGCCTTTCCATCGGTCGCGCTTGTGGTCTGAACCCGGGTCAGCCGCACTCGCCGCGCGGTCTCACTCATACTCGCTTCGCTCGCCAAATCGCGAGCTCCGCGCGGCGAGCGCAGCCGACCCTGTGCCTGTGCCCCCAAAAACAGGGGCTGGTTTGAACAACCACAAAGCGAGTGTCGGGGCCGGTGCGCGGACTGCCCGATTTGGCGAGCGCAGCGAGTATGAGGGCAGCCGCGCACCGGCCCCGACGCTCGCGTTCCAAGAAGAAAGAAAAATCAGCTCACCTTCGCCAACGCTGACGAAGACTCAAGACCCAACACTGGCATGCCGCAAAAACTGATCGTCCTCATCCTCGCCCTGCTGCTCGGCCTGCAACCCGTCACCACCGACTTGTATCTGCCCGCCCTGCCCGCCATCACCCAAGGCTTTGGCTCGGGCATGGGGCAGGCCCAACTCACCCTCACGGCGCTGCTGTTGGCATTTGGCCTGTCGCAACTCGTCTGGGGACCGTTGTCCGACCGCTTTGGCCGCCGCCCCATCCTGCTGTGGGGCATGGGCGCTTACACGCTGGCCTCGGTCGCTTGTGCGCTGGCGCCCGACATGGCCTGGCTGATCGCCGGGCGCACGGTGCAAGGCATCGCCATGGGTGCGGGCGTCATGGCCGCGCGGGCTGTGGTGCGGGATTTGTTCCAGCCGCTGCAGGGTGCCACGGTCATGTCGCAAGGCCTCACCGGGCTGGGCATCATCGCCTGCGCCTGCGCACCGCTGGGCGGCATGCTGACCGACGCCCTGGGTTGGCGTTACGCCCTGCTGGCCCTGGCCGTGTTCGGTGCGGCCACACTGGCCCTGCTGGCTTGGCGATTTGAAGAAACACTGGCCCAACCCGACCCGCACGCCCTGAGCGCCGGGCCGCTCTTTCGGGCCAACCTGGACATCCTGCGCAACCCGGTGTTCCTCACCTGGTGCGCCCTGTCGGCCAGCTCTTACCTGGGGCTTTTCACCTTTTTGGCCAGTTCATCGTTTGTCTTCGTCACCTTCATGGGCTACAGCAAAACGGCCTACGGCTTTCTGATGCTGAGCATGTCGCTGTCCTACATCGTGGGCACTTTCTGGTGCCGCTGGATGTTGCGACGCACCAGCGTGCACCGCACCGTGGGCATCGCCGCCATCCTGACGATCACGGGTGGGGTGGGCATGGCCGCTTTGGCCTATGCGGGCCAAGGCCAGGACTGGTATGGGGCGTGGGCCGTCATGGTGCCCATGTACATCTTCATGTTGGGCCACGGCGTGCACCAGCCTTGCGGCCAGAGCGGCGCGGTGGCGCCCTTCCCGCACCGGGCTGGGACAGCCTCGGCCCTGAACGGCTTTTTGATGATGCTGGGGGCTTTCTTCATGGGGGGCTGGCTGGGCACCCACATGGACCGCCCGGTGTTTGCGCTGGCCCACGGTCTGTTGCTGTGCGCCGTTTTCATCACCTTCGTGGCCTGGACAGGCGTGCAGCGCCATGGTCGCCCGGTGGTTACATCGGCCAAGCCCGCATGAAGCAACGCCCCGTTGACGCCATCGCCCTGGTGGGGCCCACGGCCAGCGGCAAAACCGCTGCCGCACTGGCCTTGGCGGACAGCCTGCAGCCCCACGGCGGCGCAGAAATCATCAGCGTGGACTCGGCCCTGGTCTACCGGGGCATGGACATTGGTACCGCCAAACCCAGCCGCGAAGAGCTGGCCGCCGTGCCGCACCACCTGATCGACACCCTGGACCCGCTGCAAAGCTACAGCGCCGCCGAATTCGCCAAAGATGCGACCACCCTCATCCGGGACATCCGAGCACGCGGCAAAACCCCGCTGCTGGTGGGCGGCACCATGCTCTACCTGAAGGCTCTGCTCGAAGGGCTGAACGACATGCCCCCGGCCGACCCCGAGGTGCGGGCAGACATCCACGCCCGCGCCGCGCGGCTGGGCTGGCCCGCCCTGCATGCCGAACTGGCGCAGGTGGACCCGCAAACTGCCGCCCGCCTGGCCCCCGGCGACAGCCAGCGCATTGGCCGAGCGCTCGAAGTCTGGACCGCCACCGGACAAAGTCTGTCGTCCTTTCACCAAAGCGCCAAGGCCGCTGCGCCCGACTGGCACATCCCCGTCATCAGCCTGGAGCCGCTGGACCGGGCTTGGCTGCACCAGCGCATTGCCCAGCGCTTTGATCACATGATGGCGGCCGGCTTCATGGACGAGGTCAAGGCCTTGCGACAACGCGGCGACCTGAACCCGGACCTGCCGTCCATGCGCTGCGTGGGTTACCGCCAAGCCTGGCAAGGGCTTCAGGAGGGCTGGCCTGAAAGCGAGATCCGTGAGCGCGGCATTTTTGCCACCCGGCAGTTGGCCAAACGCCAGATCACCTGGCTGCGCAGCATGCCTTCGCGCTGCGTGGTGCAAGCCGACGGCCCACACCCCGTCGCCTCGGCCGTCACGGCACAGGCCCAGACCTGGATGTCCGCATGAGCCTGCTTGCCCCACACCCTGCAAAGGACAGGCGTCTGAGCCTGTATTTTTGGGGGCTGATGCTGTGGTGCTTCAGCCCGCTGGCTATATCAGCGCCCGACCTGACGGCCATGCCCATGGCGCAGCAAGTGCTGCAGATCAGCAACTCGGGGGCCGCCCCTGTCAGCCTGGTGTGCCCACGCAAAGGCCCGCCCAGCACACGCCCCAGCGCCCCTGTGGCCGAACCCACCGAAATCCCCGACGACGACGAGGTCGCCCAAGCGCTGCAAGAGGCGAGTGCCGAGCGCACCGCGCCGACCGCTCTGGCTGGCCCACGGCTGCAAGGCGATCCGCGCGGCTGGCGCATCGCGGTGTGGGGCGACAGCCACATGGCCGCGGCTTTTTTCAGCGACCAGATGGTGCGCCAACTGGTCCCGGCTGAGGCAACAGTCACCAGCCGCTTTGTCCATGCCGGCGTCGGCCAGGGGGGCGTGCGGGCGCTGGTGCGCAAAACCTGTTTGTCTGGCGACTGGGGCCGCGAAATGGCTTACGCCCACGCCGACGCTGCGGCCGCCCCAGGGCCGGGCATGACGAGCCTGGTGGCCAAACGCCCCGGCGCCACACTGGCGCTGGACCTGCGCGACGCCCAAGGGCTTGCCCACCACAACCGCCTGCAGATCCTGCACCACGGCGATGGCCCAGGCCTCACCCGGCTGGCCATCAGCGTGGACGGCGAAACCGAGACACTGGTGCCACTCGAGCCAGCCGCAGGCCCAAGCGCCTTAACGCTGGAGACCCGGGTGCCGCTGTCCACCTTGCAGATCCGCGTGGTCGAGGGGGCCTTCCGCTTTCAGGGCCTCAAGCTGCCCGAAACACCAGCGCCCGCCGCATCGGCCCTGCACCTGGATTTGTTCGCCTACCCGGGGGCCACCATGGCGGGCTGGGTGCGCAGCGATTTGGGCTATTTGGCGTCCTGGTTCACCGACCAAGCCTACGACCTGGCCTTGATCGCCTTTGGCACCAACGAGGGCAATGACCCGCGCTTCAACGAAGACGCTTACCGGGACACGCTCTCGCGGGCACTGAGTAATTTCCGCAGAGTCTTTCCACAAACCCAGTGCGTGCTGATCGGACCGGGCGACCGGGGCATTCGGGTGACCAAGTCCAGAGCCACCAAGCGGCCCAAGGCAGCAGCCAACGCCAAAAACCAGACTTCCAAAAAACAGGTGCCCAAAGGCAAAGCTGCCCCCAAAGCACCGCCTCAGACGGCCAAAGCCGCCCCTGCCGCCCAGTTGCTCAAATACGCCCGCATCCACGAGCGCATCGGGCAAATCCAGGCCGAATTGGCGGCCCAGCACGGCTGCCAGGCCTGGAGCATGCAAAACGCCATGGGCGGCGTGGGCAGCGCCTACACCTGGGCACGCAAGAGCCCGGCGCTCATGGCGCCTGACCTGATCCACTTCACGCCGGCTGGTTACCGTGAACTGGCCAACACCTTCATGGCCGACTTCGGCCTGACCAAACCATGAGCGCCTTGGCGCGTTTGCCGGGACTCGACGGCCTGCGCGGCGTGGCCGTGCTGGCCGTGATCGGCTACCACCTGAACCTGGGCCACTTTTTGCCTGCGGGTTTTTTGGGGGTGGACATCTTTTTCACCGTCTCGGGTTTCATCATCACGGCGCTGCTGCTGCAGGAGCACGCCCAGACCGGGCGCATCGATTTCCCGGCGTTTTACCTGCGCCGTGCACGGCGGCTGTTCCCGGCGGCCTTGGTCATGCTGCTCTTGCTGGTGCCGCTCACGCCGCTGTTTCAGCCCGCCGCGCTGCCGCGTTTGCGCGAAGACCTGCCCGCTGCCTTTTTGTACCTGTCCAACTGGTGGCAGATCGTCGCGCAGCAGTCGTATTTCGAGGCGATCGAGCAACCCCGGCTGCTGCAGCACCTGTGGTCTTTGGCGGTGGAAGAGCAGTATTACCTGCTGTGGCCCCTGGCGGCGTTGTGGCTGTTGAACCGGACCGGCCGCACGGGCCTGGGCGTGGCGGCGGGCTTGATCGCCGTGGCCAGCACAGTCTGGATGGCCTGGCTGTACACCACGCAACTGGAGGGCGGCGACCCCAGCCGCGTGTACCTGGGCACCGACACCCATTTGATGGGCTTGCTGGCCGGATCGGCCCTGGCCGCCTGGTGGAACCCCTGGAAAATCCGCATGGCTTCTCAGGCCAGCGACGAAATCCTGAACCTGGCGGGCACCGCCGCGCTGGCGGCCCTGATCTGGGGCATGGCCGAAACCCACGAAGGCATGCCCGGGCTGTACCAAGGCGGCTTTTTGCTGGCGGCCTTGCTCACCTGCGTGGTGATCGGCGCGGCCACCCGCGAAGGCACTTGGGTGGCCTGGATGCTCTCGACCCGCCCGATGCTGTGGCTCGGTGCCCGGTCGTATTCGCTGTACCTGTGGCATTGGCCGGTGGTGGTCTGGCTGCGGCCTTCCACCCAAGCCGATGCGCTGGAGCTGACCTGGGTCAACGCCGCCCGCCTGTTGATCACTCTGCTGTGCGCCGAAGCCTCTTACCGCTGGGTGGAAACCCGCTGGACACACAACGCCCGGGCCAAGCCCTGGCGGCGCAGCACCACGGTGGCCGCTGCGGCCCTGGTGGGGGTCAACGCCGCTGTGCTGGCCTTCGTGCCCGGCTCGTTGCCTCCCAGCCAGGACACGCCAAAAGCCATCAACAAGCCTGCAGACCCCAGCCCCACCAAAGGGCCGACCGCTACCCCGACCCTGAACACAGCACCTCAGCACGCCCCGAGGACAGACCCTGTTCCTCCCGCAGAAGCCCCTGCACAGCCGCTGACGCCCCCCGACACCCGTGGCACCCATTACCAAAAAGTCACCCTGGTTGGCGACTCGGTTTTGCTGGGGGCCAGCCCCTATCTGCAGCGCCGCCTGCCATCGGCCTCGGTGGACGCCAAAGTGGGCCGACAAGGCAGCGATGGCCTGAAGCTGGTGCAAAGCCTGCGCGAGACCGCCCAGCTGGGTGACGCAGCGGTCATCCATTTGGGCACCAATGGCTATTTGGCAGAAAAACAGTTCCGGGCGCTGCTGGCGCAACTGAGCGACCGCAAAACGGTGGTGGTTCTGAATGTGTACGGTGCCAGACGCTGGACCGGGCCCAACAACGAGCTGATCGGGCGAGTCAGCCAGAGCTTTGACAATGTGCGGCTGGTGGACTGGCATGCGATCGGGCAGGCCAACCCGGACTATTTCGTGCAAGACGGCATCCACCTGTCGGGCAGCGGCATTCATGCCTATTACAACCAGATCCGCATGGCCTTGGGCCAACCCGAGGTCACGGTCAACGGACCGACATTGCGGCAAGTCAAACGACCACCACTGCCCAAAGGCGGCGGTATGCCGGTGAGCGCCCCCCCGGCTTCATCTTCGGCAGCAACTTCGGCGACATCTTCGGCGGCTCCTTCGCCCGCCACCCTGCCCCTTGCAGCACCGGTGCCGCCCTCCACTCCTGCGCCCACCGAAGCTGGCAAAGCAGCCCCCGAGACGACGGCCCCAACCTCATCGGGTGGCTGAACCCTCGCCCCTGTGTCAGGGCAGGACTTTGGGCGTACCGAGTTCGGCGTAGGGTGACTGGCGCCACTGCCGCGAGCTGGCCAGAGGCAAGGCCGCAGCACCCGGCAACATGTTCAAGGCACTCAGACCCGTATCTTGGGTGAATGCTTGGCCGCCGCGCAAACCCAAGACCTGCGCAGTGGTAGGCAAAGGCATACTGGCCAATGCCGGCACACTGTCCTGCATGCGCTGGGCGGTCTGAATGACCGAGGCCAATACCTTGGCGTAATTGGGTGCGGTGGCGTAACCGGCTTGCTGCAAGGCGCTGGCAAAGGCCTGTGGGTCGCCCAGGTTGCGCATGGCATTCGCATAACGCGGGCTCTGGCTGATCAGGCGGGCATAGTCGTTGAACGACTCCTGGTAGCTGCCGTAGGCGCGAAACTGCCCGCGCACTTTTTGCGCTGAGCCATTGACGAATTCTGTGGTCCAGATCTCGGCCACAGGCCCCTTCCAGTTGGCACCCGCGCGGATACCAAACAGGTTGTGCGAGGTGCGGCCATCGTCAAAGCGGATTTCGTGCTGGCCCCAACCGGTTTCGAGCGCGGCTTGCGCCACCATGAAGGTGGCCGGAATGCCGCTGCTGGCCTGGGCCTGGCGGGCGGCTTGGGCATGCTGGGCCAGAAAAGCCCTGGCGCCTGCCGAAGCCGGACCGTCCGAAGGGCCTGCCACACGGCTGGCGGGGGCTGTGGGTCTGGGTGCGGCACCCGCCCAAGAGGTGTCCGGCAAGCCCGGTGAGTTGGGCTGCAAAGCCTCGGCCATGGCCAAGCTGGTGGCCGACGACAGGTCAATGCGTTGGTCCGGGTAAATCAGGTTGGCGTTGGGGATGCCGTTGTCAGCCGCCACCTTGAGCGCCACGCGGTACAGCTGATCGCCCGACAGCTGGAGCGATGCCTGCGTTTCCTGCAAGCGTTTTTGAATCAAGCCACTCAGGGTGTCCCCCGGGCGCACCGTGACGACCTCGCCCGGCTGGGTGAGGCTGGACAAGGTCTGAGAAAATGTCCCCCCCTGTGTGCCCGAACGCGCAGACGCACCCGCCAAGCGGTCCGATGATTCGGACGCCGAGGGGGTGAAGGGCGTGACAGCAAGCAGGGTCATGGCATCATGGGCGACCGGCACAGAAGGTGCGCGGACACCGGAAAATTGACGGATATTCCACAGTCTGTGGGTAAAGAAGCAATTTTCGAGCCTGAAATCAAGCCCAGTCCCACTGAGAAGATCAACACCTAAGTGGTACAAACACGCCTCACACGTTTGAACGGACGCATTTTTTGACACTGGTCTTTGCCCGATTCGCCGCCGCACTCCTGGCGGCCTGCTGCCCGCTCGGCGCCCTCGCTGCGCCGGACATGGCACTGCTGCGCGTGAGCGGGCCAAGCCAGCCGACCGAGTTCAACTGCCCGGCCAGCAAGTCACGGGCATTGGCCAACGCGCCGCGCTCCGGCCCAGTGGCAGAAGATCCGCCAGCCAGCTTGGTGGCTGCGTACACAGCGCCCGACCACAACCACACACCCGGGCTCAAAATCGGCCTGTGGGGTGACAGCCACACGGCATCGGGCACCTTCACCGACAACCTGCTGGAGGCCTTGCGCCTGCCACGCGCCCAAACCCACCCCAGCTTCATCGCCCCGACTTTTGGGCTCAAGGGCATCCGACACCCCCTGCGCCGTGCCTGTCTGAGTGACGACTGGCAGTTGAGTCTGGCCTTTCGATCGACCCATGAAAGCCCCCAGGCGTATGCCAAATCCCTGGCCCACCTGGGCACCGACAACCCGGGCGCTTACCTCTGGCTGGACTTTCGCTACCCCGATGCCCAAACCCGCCTGAAATGGGCCGACATCCACTTTTCCAAAGACCAGGCCGAGCGCACGCTGGTCCTGGGCATCCGCGTCGATGACGGTGCCGAGGCCATCGTCAATCTGGGGCCCGGCAGCCCCCAGCGCCTGCGGGTGCAGGGCGAGCAAGCCTTTGCCACACTGCGCTTGCGGGTCATCGCCGGGCAACTGCGCATCGACGGCATCGCCCCGGTGTACGAAGGCACAACACAGGTCGTGCTGGATGTGTTCAGCATCCCCGGAGCCACCGCCAAGGGCTGGCGTGTGGTGGACACGGCCCAGCTGCGCCAGCAAGACCCGCTGGCCGTCGGCTACGACGTGGTCATGCTGCAATCGGGCACCAACGAATCGCTGGACCCGGACTTCAAGGTCGCGCTTTACGAAGCCCAGCTGAGTGCCAGCCTCACCCGCCTGAAAACCGCCTACCCCCGGGCCCGCTGCATCCTGATCGGCCCGCCTGACGCCAAGAGATCGTCCAACACCGTGCGCCTGATCAACGACAGCCAATACCGCCTGGCCAGCGCCAAGGGCTGCGCCCACTGGCACTGGCAAAAAGCCATGGGCGGCCCCGGTGCAGCACAGCGCTGGCTGGCCAACGGCTGGATGCAAGCCGATCTGCTGCACCTGACGCCCGAGGGCTACGCCCAAAGCGCACGCAGCATGGCGAGTGTGGTGCCGATCAAGGGTCGGTGAGGTGCGATATCAATCGGCTTGGGCGCCCTCAATCTCGTCCCTGCCGCGAGGCCTTGATCTTCGACTGCATCGCCTTGCCCTCCAGCCGCCGCTGCACCGAGCCATAAGTGGGCTTGGTCGCCTTGCGGGGTTTGGGGGGCTTGGCGTATTGGTCCAGCGTTTCGTAAAGCCGCGCCCAGGCATCTACCCGGTTGGCTTCTTGGGTGCGGTGGCGCTGGGCCTTGAGGATGAACACACCTTCCTGCGTCAAGCGGCTGTCACCCGACTGCAGCCAACGCTGCTTGACGTCGTCGGGCAAAGATGAGCCTGCCACATCAAAACGCAGCTGGATAGCGCTGGAGACTTTGTTGACGTTTTGGCCGCCAGGGCCTTGCGCCCGGATGGCACTCATCTCCACTTCAGCGTCGTCGATATGCAGGGCGTGTTTCATGTTGCAGTCTTATCTCTGTAGGAGGTCGCCCCTGCGGCCGAAAATATTTTTTTGTAAGACCATCATTCGCGAGCGGGGGCTCGCTCCTACCGAGACACAGCCACACAAGCTGCGCTGTCACTTACTGCAGCGGACCCTTGAGGTTTTCAGGAATGGGCAAGGGCATGACCTCGATACCCTCTTCCAGCAAAGCCTCGGTTTCTTCGCGGGTGGCTTGGCCCCGAATGTTGCGCTCTTCGCGTTCGCCGTAATGGATTTTGCGGGCCTCTTCGGCAAACTTGGGGCCGACATCTTCGGTATTGGCCATGACGTGGCGCACCATGTTCATCATGGCCACATGCATTTGCTGCAAAGTGTCGGGGGCGAACGCAAGATCTGCGCTTGCGGGGCTCGCGCCTTGGGGAGCAGGCACCGCTGAGGCCTGGGCACTGGCTGCAGCATCACCCGAGTTTGCGGATGCAGCCGGGGACACGCCATGTCCCAGATTCAAGCGCGGTGCCGAGAGCATTTTGACAATCTCGCTGTCGTTGCACACCGGGCACGTGACCAAGCCCCGCGCGCGCTGCGCGTCGTAGTCGTCTTGCGAGCCAAACCAGCCTTCAAAGCTGTGGCCCTGCGAACATTGAAGGTCGAGGACTTTCATGGGCGGTGTGTTTCAGGGCAAGGATCGCCAAGTCAGCGGCCAATCGCCTGACAAGGTATTTTGCAACCAAAGCGCACCGGTGAGCGTTTTGGCATCGGTCACTTGCCCGTCCCGGCACCAGGCCATCAACTGCGCGGGCGTGGCGGTGAACACGTCCAGAAACTCTTCGGCATCGAGTTGCCGTTCACCCAAGCTCAGGTCTTTGGCGAACCAGATCTCGATCACCTCGGTCGAGTAAGCAATCACCGGGTGCAAAACCCCTGCCCTCGCCCACTGACGCGCGCTGTAGCCGGTTTCTTCGAGCAGCTCGCGCTGGGCACACAACCACGGGTCTTCACCCGCATCGAGCTTGCCAGCGGGGAACTCGATCATGACTAGCCCCACCGGGTAACGGTATTGGCGCTCCAGGACCAAGCGCATGCCCTCGGGTGTGTCCAGCATGGGGATGACCATCACCGCACCAGGGTGGACCACATATTCACGCGTGGCCAAGGCCTGGTTAGGCAGGCGCACCGTGTCGCGAAAGGCGTGGAGGAAATGGCCGTGCAGCAACTCTTGCTGGCTGACCTTGTGCTCGATCAGATGATCGTCAGACATGCGTGTGTGCAGATCGGCAGGCGTTCAATGCTTGCGGTGCATCAGGTAGCGGTAGACAAAACCCGGGAAGGCCAGCGTCACAAACATGGTGCCAGTGACCGCGTAAAACTCCCAGCCTTGGGGGGCGATCTGACCGCTGTGATTTTCAAGTGCCAGGCCGATGCCGCCGACCACAAAGTACAGCACCACCAATTCGGCCAAGCGCCAATGCAATGGTTTGGAGCTGCGCTGCGGCCCCACCAAAAAAATACGCTGATTGGCAAACGGCAAATTGGCAGCCAGCAAAGCCAACACCACCAAAAAACCGATTTGCGCAGAAACAGACATGCGGCGCCGATCAGATGGCCAGCATGCTGGCCACAGCGTTGGCGCACAGGGCCATCAAAGCGCCCGGCACGATGCCCAGCACCAAGACCAGCAAACCATTGACCGACAAGACCACACGCACATCGGTGGTGGCCGAGACGGTGGTGGCTGTCACTGGCTCGTCAAAGTACATGACCTTGACCACGCGCAGGTAATAGAAGGCACCGATCAGGGACATGATGACCGCAAAGATCGCCAAGCCCATGTAGAAGCCCTGACCCGAGACGATGAGCGACTGCAACACCGACAGCTTGGCATAGAAGCCGACCATCGGCGGGATGCCCGCCATCGAGAACAGACAGATCGCCATCACGCCCGCGTACAAGGGGCTGCGTTGGTTCAAACCGGCCAGGTCGGTGATTTCTTCGCTCTCAAAACCTTGACGCGCCAGCAACATGATCACGCCGAAGGCCGCCAAAGTGGTCAGCACATAAGACACCGTGTAGAACATGGCCGAGCTGTAGGCATTGGCCGCCAGAGTGGTTTGGCCGTTGATGACACCGGCCACAAAACCCAACAACACAAAACCCATCTGCGCAATGGTCGAGTAGGCCAGCATGCGCTTGAGGTTGGTCTGGGCAATGGCGGCCAGGTTACCGACCAGCAAAGAGCCAATGGCCAACAGCGACAACATTTGCTGCCAATCAAATGCCAAAGGCAACAAGCCTTCGACAAGCAAACGCATCATGATGGCGAATGCGGCCAATTTGGGCGCGCCACCGATCATCAGGGTGATGGCCGTGGGTGCGCCTTGATAGACGTCGGGGATCCACATGTGGAAAGGCACCGCACCGATCTTGAAAGCCAGACCGGCCACAATGAACACGAGACCGAACACCAGCACCTGGTGGTTGACCTGACCTGTGGCAATGGCCTTGAGCACCTCAGACAATTCCAGGCTGCCCGTTGCGCCGTACATCATGGACATGCCGTAAAGCAAGAAGCCCGAAGCCATGGCACCCAGCACAAAGTACTTCATGGCCGCTTCGGTCGCTTGCGTGTGGTCACGGCGCAGGGCCACCAGGGCGTAGCTGGACAGTGTCAGCAGCTCCAGGCCCAGGTAAATCACGATGAAGTTCTGACCCGAAATCATGAAGCTCATGCCCAGCAAGGCAAACAGGCTCAGGCTGAACAGCTCGCCGCCACGCAGCATGTCGCGGTCGGCTGCATAAGGACGCGAATAAACCAGGGTCACCATCACGGCGATGGTGGCAAAGCACTTGAGCCAGTGGCCCATGGGATCGCTCACCACCAGACGGCCAAAGCCGTACAGCGTCTGCCCGGCATCGGCATACATGGCGTGCAGCCAGGCCACACCGCCCAAAGACAACAAGGTCAGCACATAGGTGGCGGTGCGCTTGGGGCTTTTCACGAAGAGGTCGGCCAGCGCGATCACGCAAGCCATGACCAGCAACACGATCTCGGGGTAAACCGTCATCCAGCTGGAGTTGTCCATCATCTGTGTTCTCTCAATTTTCTAATCAGGCGAAACGTTCAATGCCCGCTGCTCAAGGCAGCTTGGACAAGGCCACGTGTTTGAGCAAGTCGGCCACCGAAGTGTCCATCACGTCGGTGAAAGGCTTGGGGTAGACGCCCATGTAGAGCACGGCGGCCGCCAGCAAGGCCAGCATCAGGAATTCGCGACCATTGATGTCGGTCAGTTCCTTGACATCGTTGTTGGCCACAGGCCCCAGGTAAACGCGCTTGAACATCCACAAGGTGTAAGCAGCGCCAAAGATCAGGGCCGAAGCCGACAACAAGCCGATCCAGAAGTTGAACTTCACGGCACCCAGAATCACCATCCACTCGCCCACAAAACCAGCTGTGCCGGGCAAGCCGCAGTTGGCCATGGCAAAGAACAGGGCGAAAGCTGCGAACTTGGGCATGGTGTTGACCACACCGCCATAGCTGGCGATTTCACGCGAGTGCACGCGGTCGTACAACACGCCAATCGACAAGAACATGGCTGCAGACACGAAGCCGTGCGCAATCATCTGCACGATACCGCCGGACACGCCCAGTGGGTTGAAGATGAAAAAGCCCAGGGTCACAAAACCCATGTGCGCCACCGACGAGTAAGCCACCAGCTTCTTCATGTCCTGCTGCACCATGGCCACCAGGCCCACATAGACCACGGCCACCAACGACAAGATGATGATGAACATGCCCCACTCGCGTGCGGCGTCGGGTGCGATGGGCATCGAGAAGCGCAGGAAACCATAAGCACCGAGCTTGAGCATGATGGCCGCCAGCACGGCCGAGCCGCCTGTCGGCGCTTCCACGTGCACATCTGGCAGCCAGGTGTGTACTGGCCACATGGGCACCTTGACGGCAAAAGCCGCAAAGAAAGCGAAGAACAGCAAGGTTTGGACCGAGCCGGACAGCGGCAATTTGTGCCAGGTCAGGATGTCGAAGCTGCCGTTCGAAGCGGTGTACAGATAAACCAGTGCGATCAGCATCAACAATGAGCCGAGCAAGGTGTAGAGGAAGAACTTGAAAGCGGCGTAGATCTTGTTCGGGCCACCCCAGATACCGATGATCAGGTACATCGGGATCAGCGTGGCTTCGAAGAAGACATAGAACAAGATGCCGTCGAGCGCAGTGAACACGCCGATCATCAGACCCGACAGGATCATGAAGGCAGCCATGTACTGGTTGACTTTGCGGGTGATGACTTCCCAGCCCGCAATCACCACGATCACGTTGATGAACGCAGTGAGCAAGACCAGCCACAGCGAAATACCGTCCACGCCCAGGTGGTAGTGCACATTGAAGCGCTCAATCCACGAGGCCTTTTCGACAAATTGCATGGCCGAAGTACCGAGCTGAAAGCCCGCGTACAGCGGCAGCGTGACCAGAAAACTGGCGATCGAGCCGACCAGCGCCAACCAGCGCACGGCGCGGGCTTGGCTGTCACGACCGAGGGCCAGCAAGACGATGCCAAAAGCAATCGGCATCCAGATGGCAAGGCTTAACAATCCCATTTTTATCTTGTCCTCAAAACCGTTAAGCGAGCCAGACGAAATACGTCATCAGCACGAACACACCCAAAATCATGACCAGGGCATAGTGGTACAGGAAGCCCGATTGGAACCAGCGCACCATGCCAGAGACCAGGCCGACGACTTTCCAGGAACCGTTGACGACCAAGCCGTCGATGATGGCGCGGTCGCCCACCTTCCACAGGCCCAGGCCCAGGCCGCGAGCGCCCTTGGCCAGAATGTTCTCGTTGATCCAATCCATGAAGTACTTGTTCTCCATGACCACGATCAGCGGACGCAAGGCACGGGCAAAGAATGCCGGGACCTTGGGATTAACCAGGTACATGTACCAGGCGGTCACCACGCCAGCCAGAGCCAGCCAGAACGGCGCCGTGCTCAAGCCATGCAAGGCCATGGCCACAGGGCCGTGGAACAGCTCGCCCAATTGCGTCATCGCAGGGTGCTTGGCTGCGTCCACAAAGATCACGTCTTTGAAGAAGTCGCCATACAGCATGGGCTGGATGGTCATGAATCCAATCACCACCGAAGGAATGGCCAGCAAGACCAGCGGCACCGTGACCACCCAAGGCGACTCGTGGGGTTTGTCATGGCCATGGTCATCGTGACCGTGGTGGTCATCATGGTGCGCATCCGGGTTCTGGTCGTAACGCTCAGGGCCGTGGAAGACCAGGAAATACATGCGGAACGAATAGAAGGCAGTGACAAACACGCCCGCCAGCACCGCGAAATTGGCAAAGCCAGCGGCGGGCAAGTTGCTCAGGTGCACGGCTTCGATGATGCTGTCCTTGGAATAAAAACCCGAAAACAGCGGCGTGCCGATCAGGGCCAGCGAGCCCAACAACGACGTGATCCAGGTGATGGGCATGTACTTGCGCACGCCGCCCATCCAGCGGATGTCCTGGTTGTGGTGCATGCCCATGATGACGGAGCCTGCACCCAAGAACAGCAGCGCCTTGAAGAACGCGTGCGTCATCAGGTGGAACACCGCCACCGAGTAGGCCGATGCGCCCAAAGCGACGGTCATGTAACCGAGCTGCGACAAAGTGGAATAAGCCACCACGCGCTTGATGTCGTTCTGGATGATGCCCAAAAAGCCCATGAACAAGGCGGTGATGGAGCCGATCACCATGATGAAGTTGAGGGCCGCATCGGACAACTCAAACAGCGGCGACATGCGGGCCACCATGAAGATACCGGCCGTCACCATGGTGGCGGCGTGGATCAGGGCGGAAATCGGGGTCGGGCCTTCCATGGAGTCAGGCAACCACACATGCAGCGGGAACTGCGCCGACTTGCCCATGGCGCCAATGAACAGGCAGATGCAGATCACAGTGATCAACATGCCGTCCAGACCGAACACGTACCAAGGGAAGTTGATCGCGGCCAGCTCGTTGGCCTTGGCAAACAACTCGGTGTAGTTGAGCGTACCGGTGTAGGCCACGATCAAGCCGATGCCGAGGATGAAACCGAAGTCACCCACACGGTTGACCAAAAAGGCCTTCATGTTGGCAAAAATCGCTGTTGGCTTGTTGTACCAAAAACCGATCAGCAAATACGACACCAGACCCACAGCTTCCCAGCCGAAGAACAGCTGCAGCAGGTTGTTGCTCATGACGAGCATCAACATGGAGAAGGTGAACAGCGAGATGTAAGCGAAGAAGCGGTTGTAGCCTTCGTCTTCTTCCATGTAGCCAATGGTGTAGATGTGCACCATCAGCGACACAAAAGTCACCACACACATCATCATGGCGGTGATGCCGTCGACCAGAAAGCCGACTTCCATCTTCAGGCCACCCACCACCATCCAGGTGTAGAGGGTCTCGTTGAAACGGGCACCGTCGATGACGTTCTTGAGCGTCATGGCCGACAGGATGAAGGCCACCAGCACACCCAAAATGGTCAGGGTGTGGGAGAGGCGACGGCCAATCCAGTTGCCACCAAATTGGGTGCCGAGAACACCGGCCAGCACCGAGCCCACCAGAGGGGCCAGCGGCACAGCCAGCAGCGTGCTTGCGTTGAGGGTTTGACTCATGTTGTTTTAACCCTTGAGCGAATTGAGTTCGTCCACGTTGATGTTGTTCTTGTTGCGGAACAACAGCACGAGGATGGCCAGACCAATGGCCGATTCGGCCGCAGCCACCGTGAGGATGAAGAACACGAACACTTGGCCGTGCATGTCACCCAGGTAGTGAGAGAACGCCACAAAGTTCATGTTCACGGCCAGCAGCATCAGCTCGATGGCCATGAGCAAAACGATCAGGTTCTTGCGGTTCAGAAAAATGCCGATCACGGCCAATGCGAACAGCATCGCGCCGAGCGACAGGAAGTGTCCCAGGGTCAGTGTCATCATTTGCTTTCCTCCACAGCCGCCGCAACAGGGGCAGGCGCTGCTTGGGTCGGTGCCATCTTGACCACTTGCATGCGGTCAGCCGCACGCACCCGGACCTGGATGGACGGGTCGATCGCCTTGCTGTCCTTGCGCTCACGCAGGGTCAGGGCAATCGCCGCAATCATGGCCACCAACAAAATGGCCGCCGCAATCTGGATCGGCATCAGGTACTCGGTGTAGAGCAGGATGCCCAGGGCCTTGGCGTTGTCCACGGGCACCGCACCCGTGGCCATGGCAGGCGCTTCGGACAGACGGAAACCGGACAACAACACAGCGGCCATCTCAAGGGCCACGATGGCCCCCAGGGTGGCTGCGAGCGGGAAGTTTTTCCAGAAGCCCCTGCGCACGGTGTCGATGTGGATGTCCAGCATCATCACCACGAACAGGAAGAGCACCATCACCGCGCCCAGGTACACCAGCACCAGCAAGATGGCCAGGAATTCGGCATGGAGCAGGAACCACACAGCCGATGCTTGCGAGAAAGCCAGCATGAGGAACAGCACCGCGTGCACGGGGTTGCGTGCGGTGACCACCCGGAAGGCTGCAAACAGCAGCACCACCGAGAAGAGGTAGAAGAAACCGGTCTTGACGTCCATAGGTCTGTCTTTTTAAGTGTTCAGGACTGGGCAGCGTTCAACGGTAAGGAGCGTCAGCAGCTTTGGCCGCAGCGATCTCTTTTTCGTAACGGTCGCCCACGGCCAGCAACATGTCCTTGGTGAAGTACAGGTCACCGCGTTTTTCGCCGTGGTATTCAAAAATATGCGTCTCGACAATCGAATCGACCGGGCAGCTTTCTTCGCAAAAGCCGCAGAAGATGCACTTGGTCAGGTCGATGTCGTAGCGTGTGGTGCGGCGTGAACCGTCTTCGCGCTGGCCCGCTTCGATGGTGATGGCCATCGCGGGGCACACGGCTTCGCACAGTTTGCAGGCGATGCAGCGCTCTTCACCGTTGTCGTAGCGGCGCAGGGCGTGCAGGCCACGGAAACGTGGCGACAGCGGGGTTTTTTCTTCGGGGAACTGCACCGTCACCTTGCGGGCGAAGGCGTAGCGTCCGGTCAGGGCCATGCCCTTGAACAACTCCACGAGCATGAAGCTCTTGAGGAAGTCCTTGATCGAGAAATTGGAAGCAGTCATTGTGGTCATGGTCGTGCGCCGCTTATTTCCAGATGTTCCATGGCGAGTGGAGCCAAACGCCCACCACCAGCAGCCACACCAGGGTGACCGGGATGAAAATCTTCCAGCCCAGACGCATGATCTGGTCGTAACGGAAGCGCGGGAAAGTGGCGCGGATCCAGATGAACATGGACACGACCAGGAAAGTCTTGAGACCCAGCCAGATCCAGCCTGGAATGGCGTTGAACAAGGCGCTGTCGATGGGTGGCAACCAGCCGCCCAGGAACATGATCACCGCCAGGATGGACACCAGCCACATGCTGGCGTATTCGGCCAGGAAGAAGATGGCAAAGCCCATGCCCGAGTACTCGACCATGTGTCCGGCCACGATTTCGGCTTCGCCTTCGACCACGTCAAAGGGGTGACGGTTGGTTTCGGCCACGCCCGAGATCAGGTATACCAGGAAAATCGGCAACAAAGGCAACCAGTTCCAGGACAGGAAACCCAAGCCCATATGGGCCATTTGTCCTTTGCCTTGCGCGAGCACGATTTCGGTCAGGTTCATGCTGCCCGAGACCATCAAGACCACCAGGAAGCAAAAGCCCATGGCGATTTCGTAGCTGACCATCTGGGCCGACGCACGCAGCGCACCCAAAAAGGCGTACTTGGAGTTGGACGCCCAACCCGCGATGATCACGCCGTAGACCTCGATGGAGGTGATGGCCATCACCAGCAAAAGACCAGCGTTGATGTTGGTCAGCGCCACTTCGGGGCCAAAGGGAATCGCCACCCAGGCGGCCAGGGCCGGCATGATGGCCATGATGGGGCCGAGGCGGAACAAGCCCATGCTGGCCGCTGTCGGGTTGATCAGTTCCTTGGTCAGGAGCTTGAGCGCATCGGCAATCGGCTGCAACAAGCCCATGGGGCCCACGCGGTTGGGGCCATGGCGCACTTGCATGAAGCCCAGCAGCTTGCGCTCCCACAGCGTCAGGTAAGCCACAGCGCCCATCAAAGGCGCGAGGATGGCCACGATCTTGAGCAAGATCCACAAAACAGGCCAAACCAAAGTGGCCCACCAGCTGGCAGCGACCAAGTTCAGGCCGCCGTTGTACAGAGCGTCAATCATGGGGTCACCTCCTGGCGGGCGTCTGCGGTCAGCTGCAAGGACGGCGCACGGCGAACGATGCTGTCGAGCTGGTAGATCGAAGCGCTCACGGGTGCTGCGGTTGTGGCGGTCAACGTGATCGCAGCGCGCGTGGCATTCGAAGCCACCAAAGGCTTGGCCGTGGCACGGGCCAGCACCTCTTGCGAAGTTTCAAAAGACACACCCGGGATGTCGAGCAAGTTGGCCAGCACACGCAGCACTTTCCAGGCAGGACGCGTCTCGGCCAAAGGCTTGACCACGGCATGGAAGCTTTGCAGGCGGCCTTCGGCGTTGACAAAGGAACCCGATGTTTCGGTGAAGGGCGCAATGGGCAACAACACGTCGCTGAAAGCCATGTTGGCTTTGAAAGGGCTGAGTGTCACGACCATCTCGGCCTGACCCAAAGCCTGTGCAGCGGCGCTGCCTGCAGCGCTGTCGAACTCGGGCTCGGTGTTCAGCAAGATCGCGGCTTTCAAGCCACCGGCCAGCATTTGGCCCGCGTGCTTGCCACCGGTTTGCGGCTGGGCCCCGACCCACTGCGCGCCCACGGTGTTGGCCGCTTCGGTCAGGTAACCCACAGTCGCGCCGGTTTGCTCGGCAATCCAGTTGGCCAAGGCCAGCAGGCTCGATGCGTTGGCTGCGTGCGCTGCGGCATTGCCCAGCAACACGGCTTTGCGCTCGCCGCCCAACAAGGACTTGGCGATGGCTTGGGCCTGCGCGGTGGCGTTGCCGGCCACAGGCGCTGCAACGCCCTTCTCTGCCGCGATGGCTGCGGCCACATCAGCCAGGGTTTGAGCCCAGCCCGAAGCGTCGGTCAGCACGGCTTGCGCCACAGGCATGGCCCAGGCATCGGCATGGCTGAAAGCTGCAGGCGAAGTGATCACGTTCAGCTGCGCGCCATGGCGCACGGCATGGCGCACGCGCAGGGCAAACAGCGGATGGTCCTTGCGCAGGTTGGAGCCCACCACCAGCACGCGCTGCAAAGTGGAAAGCGATGCGATCGATGTGCCCAGCGTGCGGACACCTTCGGACGCGCCAAACTCGGCGTGGCGCAAACGGTGATCGATGTTGTCCGAACCCAGTCCGCGCATCAAAGCGCCAGCCAGGTACAACTCTTCCAGGGTGCTGTGCGGGCTGACCAATGCACCGATGCTGTTCGCACCATGGTCGCGCTGGATGTTACGCAAGCCATTGGCCACGTATTCGAGGGCGGTCTGCCAGTCGACGGTTTTCCACTCGCCGCCCTGCTTGAGCATGGGCTGGGTCAAGCGGTCACCGCCGTTGAGTGCTTCATAAGAGAAGCGGTCACGGTCGGCAATCCAGCACTCGTTGACTTCTTCGTTCTCGAGTGGCACCACGCGCATGACCTGGTTGTTCTTGACCTGCACGACCAGGTTGGCACCGGACGAGTCGTGTGCCGCAACCGACTTGCGGCGCGACAACTCCCAGGTGCGGGCGTTGTAACGGAAAGGCTTGCTGGTCAGGGCACCGACAGGGCAGATGTCGATCATGTTGCCCGACAACTCGGAGTCGATCGTCTGGCCCAGGAAGGTTTCGATCTCGGCATGCTCGCCACGGTGGGACATGCCCAGCTCCATGGCACCCGCCACTTCCTGACCAAAGCGCACGCAACGTGTGCAATGGATGCAGCGGCTCATCTCTTCCATGGAGATCAGCGGGCCGACTTCCTTGTGAAAGACCACGCGCTTTTCTTCTTCGTAACGCGATTGCGTGCCGCCGTAACCCACGGCCAGGTCTTGCAACTGGCACTCACCGCCCTGGTCGCAGATGGGGCAATCGAGCGGGTGGTTGATCAGCAAAAACTCCATGACCGACTTCTGCGCCGCAATCGCTTTGTCGCTCTTGGTGCGCACGATCATGCCTTGCGTCACCGGCGTGGCGCAGGCGGGCATGGGCTTGGGGGCTTTTTCGACCTCGACCAGGCACATGCGGCAGTTGGCCGCGATGGAGAGTTTCTTGTGGTAGCAGAAATGGGGGATGTAGGTGCCGGCTTTTTCAGCGGCATGCATCACCATGCTGCCTTCGGCAACTTCCACTTTCTGACCGTCGAGTTCTATTTCAACCATGGGTCTTCACCGTTGTCACATCAGCGCCGACCATGCAGGTCTTGTGCTCGATGTGGTGTACAAATTCGTGACGGAAATGCTTGAGCATGCCGCGCACCGGCATGGCCGCTGCGTCGCCCAAGGCGCAAATCGTGCGGCCCATGATGTTGCCGGCCACGCTGTCGAGCATGTCGATGTCGCTGGCACGGCCCTGGCCGTTTTCAATGCGGTCGACCATGCGCCAGAGCCAGCCTGTGCCTTCGCGGCAAGGCGTGCACTGACCGCAGGATTCGTGCGAGTAGAAGTAAGACAAACGGGCCAAGGCCTTGACCATGCAGCGCGTCTCGTCCATGACGATCACCGCGCCCGAACCCAACATCGAACCGCCCTCTTTGGCGATGCTGTCGTAGTCCATGGTCAAGGTCATCATCAAGTCGGCCGGAATCACGGGCGAAGACGAACCACCAGGGATCACGGCCTTGAGCTTGCGGCCTCCGCGCACGCCACCAGCGAGCTCAAGCAGCTTGGCAAACGGTGTGCCCATGGGCACTTCGTAGTTGCCGGGGCGTTCCACGTCGCCGCTGACCGAGAAGATCTTGGTGCCGCCGTTGTTGGGCTTGCCGCACTCCAGGTAAGCCTGGCCACCATTGCGGATGATCCAGGGCACCGCTGCGAAGGTCTCGGTGTTGTTGATGGTGGTGGGCTTGCCGTACAGGCCAAAGCTGGCCGGGAACGGTGGCTTGAAGCGCGGTTGGCCTTTTTTGCCCTCGAGCGATTCGAGCAGCGCGGTTTCTTCGCCGCAGATGTAAGCGCCAAAACCGTGCGAGGCGTGCAACTGGAAGCTGAAGGTGCTGCCCAGAATGTTGTTGCCCAGATAGCCTGCTGCACGGGCTTCTTCGAGGGCTGCTTCAAAGCGCTCGTAAGTGTGGAAAATTTCGCCGTGGATGTAGTTGTAACCCACGCTGATGCCCATGGCATAAGCCGCGATGATCATGCCTTCGATCACCGTGTGGGGGTTGTACTCCATGATGTCGCGGTCTTTGCAGGTGCCCGGCTCGCCTTCGTCCGAGTTGCAGACCAAATACTTCTGACCAGGGAACTGGCGGGGCATGAAGCTCCACTTCAGACCCGTGGGGAAGCCCGCACCGCCGCGACCGCGCAGGCCGGATTCCTTGACGGTGGCGATCACCTGGTCTTGGGTGAGGCCTTCGCCGCCATCCTTGCCCAGGATCTTGCGCAAGGCGGCATAACCGCCGCGCGCTTCGTAATCTTTAATGCCCCAGTTTTGGCCATTCAAACCGGCATAGATTTGCGGGTTGATGTGGCGGTCATGGAAGCAGGTTTCCACGCCCGTGGCCTGGAATTGGCTCAGGATTTGTTCGACTTTCATCAGGCGGCCTCGGCTTTCTTCAGGCTGTCGACGAGTTGGTCGAGTTTTTCATGGCTCATGAAACTGCACATGTGGCGGTCATTCACCAGCAGCACCGGCGCATCGGCGCAAGCGCCCTGGCACTCGCTGGGTTGCAGGGTGAACAGGCCGTCGGCCGTGGTTTCGCCCGCATGAACACCCAACTTGTGCTCAAGGTGCTCGAGGGCCTTTTGGCCACCGCGCAACTGGCAAGGCAGGTTGGTGCAAACGTTCAGCTTGAACTTGCCCACCGGCTTTTGGTTGTACATGTTGTAGAAGGTGGTCACTTCGTGGACCGCCATCACCGGCATGCCCAGGTACTCGGCCACGACCTGCTCGCTGTCGGGGCTGACCCAGCCTTGTTCTTGCTGCACGATCGACAGGCAAGCCATCACGGCCGACTGCTTCTGGTCTGCAGGGAACTTGGCGACTTCACGCGCAAAGCGCGCTTTGGTTGACTCAGAGATCATCGGTCAATCTCTCCAAAAACAATGTCCATCGTCCCGATGATGGCGACCGCGTCGGCCAGCATGTGGCCTTTGGCCATTTCATCGAGGGTGGCCAAATGGGCAAAGCCCGGGGCACGAATTTTCAGGCGGTACGGCTTGTTGGCACCATCGCTCACCATGTAGATACCGAACTCACCCTTGGGGTGCTCGACGGCGGCATAGGCCTCGCCTTCTGGCACGCGGAAACCTTCGGTGAAGAGCTTGAAATGGTGGATCAAGTCTTCCATGTTGGACTTCATGCCTTCACGCGAAGGCGGCGCCACCTTGTGGTTGTCGGTGATGACCGGGCCAGGGTTGGCACGCAGCCATTTCACGCACTGCTGGATGATGCGGTTGGATTCGCGCATTTCCTGCACGCGCACCAAATAGCGGTCGTAGCTGTCACCGGTCTTGCCCACCGGCACGTCGAATTCGACTTTGTCGTAGGCGTCGTAGGGCTGCTTCTTGCGCAGGTCCCAGGCAAAGCCCGAGCCACGCAGCATGGGACCAGTCATGCCCAGGTTCAGGGCGCGCTCGGGCGGGACCACGCCAATGCCCACAGTGCGTTGCTTCCAGATGCGGTTGTCGGTCAGCAGGGTTTCGTACTCGTCCACACACTTGGGGAAACGCTGCGTGAAATCGTCGATGAAATCCAGCAGGGAACCCTGGCGGTTCTTGTTCATCTCGGCGATGGTCTTGGCGTTCTTGACCTTGCTGGCCTTGTACTGCGGCATGCTGTCAGGCAGGTCACGGTAAACACCACCGGGGCGGAAATACGCGGCATGCATGCGGGCGCCAGACACGGCTTCATACATGTCAAACAGGTCTTCACGCTCGCGGAAGGTGTAGATCAGGATGGTCGAGCTGCCGCAGTCGTTGCCGTGCGAACCGAGCCACATGAGGTGATTCAGGATGCGGGTGATTTCCGAGAACATCACGCGGATGTACTGTGCGCGCATAGGCACTTCCAGACCCAGCATCTTTTCGATGGCCAGGCAGTAAGCGTGCTCGTTGCACATCATCGACACATAGTCCAGGCGGTCCATGTAGGGCAGCGACTGGATGTAGGTCTTGTGCTCGGCCAGCTTTTCGGTGGCGCGGTGCAACAGACCAATGTGCGGGTCGGCGCGCTGCACCACCTCGCCGTCGAGTTCCAGCACCAAACGCAACACACCGTGCGCAGCCGGGTGCTGTGGACCAAAGTTCAGGGTGTAGTTTTTGATTTCGGCCATATCAGTTCAGGCCTCCGTAGTGTTCTTCACGGATGATGCGTGGCGTGATTTCACGAGGCTCGATGCTCACCGGCTCGTAAATCACGCGCTGACGCTCGGCGTCGTAGCGCATTTCAACGTGACCCGACAGCGGGAAGTCCTTGCGGAAAGGGTGACCGATGAAACCGTAGTCGGTCAGGATGCGGCGCAGGTCGTTGTGGCCTTCGAACACGATGCCGTACAGGTCAAACGCTTCGCGCTCGTACCAGTTGGCCGAGTTCCAGATCGCGTTGACCGAGTCGACCAAGGGCAGGTCGTCGTCGGGACACAACACCTTGACGCGCACACGCTGGTTCAGGCTCACCGACAACAAGTGCACGGTCACACCGAAACGGGGACCATCGGTGCCCACTTCGCGGTAAGTGGAATAGTCCACCCCCGCCAAGTCAATCAGTTGTTCAAATTGGCAGCCTGGCGCATCGCGCAAGGTTTGCATGACGCCCAGGTAATGCTGAGCACTCACATGCACAGTCACTTCACCCAAAACGATGGAAATGTTCTGAACACGGTCACCCAAGGCCGCTGCCAGGGTGTCTTGCAGGTCTTCGGGGCGAATGGCGAAATGGGTCATCGTCATTCCCTTCAAGCGCGCGCGATGGTGTGCGTGCGGCGGATTTTCTGCTGCAGCTGGATGATGCCGTAGATCAGCGCTTCGGCTGTGGGCGGGCAGCCCGGCACATACACATCCACCGGCACGATGCGGTCGCAACCGCGCACCACCGAGTAGCTGTAATGGTAGTAACCACCCCCATTGGCGCAAGAGCCCATGGAGATCACCCAACGTGGCTCGGACATCTGGTCGTACACCTTGCGCAGGGCAGGCGCCATCTTGTTGCACAGGGTGCCGGCCACGATCATCAAGTCGGCTTGGCGTGGACTGGCGCGGAACACCTCGGCACCAAACCGGGCCAGGTCATAGCGGGCTGTGGCCGAATGCATCATCTCAACCGCACAGCAAGCCAGACCAAATGTCATGGGCCAGAGCGAGCCGGTTTTGGCCCAATTCACCACCGAGTCGTAACTCGTGGTGATGAAGCCCTCTTTCATCACGCCTTCAATCATTTTTTGTCCTTAAGCAAGCTGAATGTTGCCGTCAGTGCGAATGTTCATTCCCAGTCCAGAGCGCCTTTTTTCCATTCGTAGACAAAGCCCACGACCAGAATGGCCAGAAAAATCACCACAGCCACGAAGCCGGCCATGCCCACTTCCTTGAGGGCTACAGCCCAAGGGAACAGGAACGCGATTTCCAGATCGAACAAGATGAACAGGATGGCCACCAGGTAGTAGCGCACATCGAACTTCATGCGGGCGTCTTCAAAGGCTTCGAAGCCGCATTCATAGGGGGAGTTTTTTTCCGCGTCAGGTCGGTTGGGGCCAAGGATGTAGCCCAAAACCTGGGGAATGATGCCGACAGCAATGCCGACCAAAATGAACAAGAGAATGGGGAGGTATTGTTCGAGGTTCATCTTGAGACTGACGGTATCACCGAATGAAACACCCAAGCCTGTCGGCTTGGGCTTTTCTGTTTGTCTGGTGCCGTCGGCGAGACTCGAACTCGCACAGCTTTCGCCACTACCCCCTCAAGATAGCGTGTCTACCAATTTCACCACGACGGCTGGATACATTTGCCCGAGTTGCATGAGGCGCGCCAAGTGGCACATTTAGCTCTCCGGACAATCCCGTAGTTTACTCTGAAAAGCCCGCCATTTCCTTTCAAAAACCGGGAAAATTGTGCAGAGCAGCAAAGCTGAACGGCAGCTTACTTGGCGGGTGCCGGTGGCACGCTGTTGTCAGGCTTGGCGGTGGGCGTGTTGCCCGGAATTTGAGCGGCAGTGCTGCTGTCCACAGGCGTTGCTGGCGCGGGGGCCGTCACTGCGGCGCCCTCGAGCACGCTGCCCGAAGGTGCTGCGGGACGCGCGTTGCTGAAATAAGCCAAGGCCAATGTGCAAACAAAGAACACCGCCGCCAACACCGCCGTGGTGCGCGACAGGAAGTTGGCCCCGCCTGTTGCACCAAACAAACTGCCCGAACCACCGCTGCCAAAAGCTGCACCCATGTCAGCGCCCTTGCCGTGCTGGATCAGGATCAGGCCAATCATGGCCAGTGCCGACAACATCTGGACCACCAAAATCAAAGTCAACATCACGCTCATCAGGATTCTCCGAACAATCTAAAAAAACAGGGGATTGAAAGCTCAGCGCGAAGCGGCCTTCAACATGGTCAAAAACTCGGACGCCTTCAGCGCCGCACCACCGATCAAACCACCATCCACATCGGGCTGGGCCAGCAAATCGGCAGCGTTGGCGGCATTCATGCTGCCGCCGTACAAAATCGAAACACGGTCCGCATGCGCGGTGGCCGCTTGCAACTGTGCCCGCAAAACCGCGTGCACGTGTTGCGCTTGCTCAGGGGTCGCCGTCAATCCGGTGCCAATCGCCCAAACCGGCTCATAAGCCACGACGATTTCGCTGATGCAATGGCCGTTGGTGTGAATGACCGCTGCCAATTGTCGCTTGACCACCGCTTCGGTTTGACCCGCATCACGCTCAGCCAGACTCTCACCCACGCACACGATGGGGGTGATGCCCGCCGCCAATGCACGCTGGGCTTTGCTGGCCACGGTCACATCCGATTCGCCGTGGTATTGACGGCGCTCCGAATGACCCACGATGCAGTAGCGCACCGCAAAGTCACGCAACATGTCGGCCGACACCTCGCCCGTGTACGCGCCTGCTTCGTGGGCAGACACATCTTGTGCACCCAGAGCCAGGGCCGATCCGGTCAACAAGGCTTGCGCTTGCGCCAAATATGGCGCGGGCACACACACCGCCGCACGGCAAGTCTTGCCGCCCATGCCCGCCAACACTTCGGACAACAAAGAAGCGTTGGCAGCGAGGCTGCCATTCATCTTCCAGTTGCCGACCATCAACTTGGCTGCCATCGTCGTCACCAGGTCACCACCAACTTGCCCACATGCTGGTTGGTCTCCATCAGGGCATGGGCTTGCGCCGCGCCCGAGGGCAGACCACCACCCGCCTCCACCGCGCCAAACACGCTGTGGATGACCGGTTTGATGCGGCCTGACTCGATCCAGGGCCAAACGGTTTGGCGCAGAGACCGAGCAATGGCCGCCTTGAAAGCCACAGGCCGTGGACGCAAGGTCGAACCGGTGATGGTCAAACGGCGACGCAAGACCAAGCCTGCATTGAACGCGCTTTGGACACCACCTTGCACCGCGATGATGACCAATCGGCCGTCTTCGGCCAGGGCCTCGACTTCACGCGCCACATAGTCGCCTGCGACCATGTCCAAAATCACGTTCACACCCACGCCGCCCGTCAGGCGCTTGACCTCGGCCACGAAATCGGTGGTTTTGTAATTGATGGCGTGGTCTGCACCCAAGGACAGGCAAGCCTGGCATTTGTCGTCAGAACCCGCCGTGGCGATCACTGTCGCACCCGCGGCCTTGGCCATCTGGATGGCCGTGACGCCGATGCCGCTGGTGCCGCCCTGGATCAACAAGGTCTCGCCCGCTTGCAAACGCCCGCGGTCAAACACATTGCTCCAAACCGTGAAGAAGGTCTCGGGCAGCGAGGCGGCTTCGGTGTCCGTCAGGCCCTTGGGCACTGGCAAACACTGAGCCACCGGGGCCACGCACAGCTGCGCATAACCACCGCCCGCCACCAAGGCGCACACGCGGTCACCCACGGCCAAACCCGCTTCGGCCATGGCCGCAGCATCACCCGACACCACCACACCCGCCACTTCGAGGCCGGGAATGTCCGAGGCACCCGGGGGCACAGGGTAGTTGCCCGTGCGTTGCAGCACATCGGGGCGGTTGATGCCGCTGGCCGACACGCGAATGAGCAACTCCCCAGCCCCGGCCACGGGGTCGGGACGGGAGCCGGGCACCAGCACCTCGGGGGCGCCGTAGCTTTGGATTTCAATGACGTTCATGGTGAATCCACGCAATGTCGGGTGATCGAAGACCACCCGAAGCAGCGCTGTTTAGCCCTGAGCTGGACGGTCCAACAAAGCCTTCATCGACAACTTGATGCGGCCTTTTTCGTCGGTTTCCATGACCTTGACCTTGACGATCTGGCCTTCGCTCAGGTAGTCGGTCACTTTTTCAACGCGCTCATGGGCGATCTGGCTGATGTGCAACAGACCGTCTTTACCAGGCAACAAGTTGATCAGGGCACCGAAGTCCAGGATCTTGGTCACTGGGCCTTCGTAGACCTTGCCGATTTCGACTTCGGCGGTGATCTGCTCGATGCGCTTCTTGGCGATGTCGGCCTTCTCGCCGTCGGTGGCCGCGATGGTGATGGTGCCGTCTTCCTCGATGTTGATCTGGCAACCGGTTTCTTCGGTCAGGGCGCGGATGGTCGCGCCGCCTTTGCCGATCACGTCACGGATTTTCTCGGGGTTGATCTTCATGGTGAAGAGCTTGGGCGCGAAATCGGACACTTCGGTGTTGGCTTCGCTCATCGCTTCTTGCATCTTGCCCAGAATGTGCATGCGGGCTTCTTTGGCTTGGGCCAAAGCGACTTGCATGATTTCCTTGGTGATGCCCTGGATCTTGATGTCCATCTGCAAAGCGGTGATGCCGTTGGTGGTACCGGCCACTTTGAAGTCCATGTCGCCCAGGTGGTCTTCGTCACCCAGGATGTCGGTCAACACCGCAAAGCGGTTGTCTTCCTTGATCAGGCCCATGGCGATACCGGCCACGTGGGCTTTCATCGGCACGCCAGCATCCATCATCGACAAGCAGCCACCGCAGACCGAAGCCATGGACGAAGAGCCGTTGGATTCGGTGATCTCGGACACCACACGCAGGGTGTAGGGGAACTCTTCCTTGCTGGGCAGCAGCGGCACCAGGGCGCGCTTGGCCAGACGGCCGTGGCCGACTTCGCGGCGCTTGGTCGAACCCATGCGGCCCACTTCGCCGGTGGCAAAGGGAGGCATGTTGTAGTGGAACATGAAGCGGTCTTCGAACTCGCCCGCCAACGCGTCGATGCGCTGTGCATCGCGCTCGGTGCCCAAAGTGGTGATCACCAAAGCCTGGGTTTCGCCACGGGTGAACAAGGCCGAGCCGTGTGTGCGGGGCAGCACGCTGTTGCGGATTTCAATGGGGCGCACAGTGCGTGTGTCGCGGCCGTCGATGCGGGGCTCACCCGCCAAAATCTGGCTGCGCACGATGCGCGCTTCGATTTCGAACAGCAGGTTGTCGAGCTTGACGGGGTCAAACGCCACACCCTCTTCGGCCAAAGCGACTTTGACCGACGCATAGGCTTCACGGCATGCGTGCGTGCGGGCTTGCTTGTTGCGGATCTGGTAGGCGGCGCGCAGCTTTTCTTCAGCCAAAGAAGCCAGTTTGGCTTCAAAAGCGGTGTCGCGCGCAGGCGCTTGCCAGTCCCACACGGGCTTGCCAGCTTCGCGCACCAGCTCGTGGATGGCGTTGATGGCCGTCTGGCTTTGCTCGTGGCCGTACACCACAGCACCCAGCATGATTTCTTCGGACAGTTGCAGGGCTTCGGATTCGACCATCAGCACAGCGGCTTCGGTACCGGCCACCACCAGGTCCATCGCACTGTCTTTGCGCTGGGTCTGGCCAGGGTTCAGAACGTACTCGCCATTGATGTAGCCCACGCGCGCGGCGCCGATCGGGCCGTTGAACGGGATGCCCGAGATGGACAAAGCAGCAGACACGGCGATCATCGCGGCGATGTCGGCGTCAACTTCAGGGTTCAAAGACACGGTGTGGATGACCACGTGCACGTCGTTGTAGAAACCTTCGGGGAACAGAGGACGGATCGGGCGGTCGATCAGGCGGCTGGTCAGGGTTTCGTGCTCACTGGGCTTGGCTTCACGCTTGAAGAAGCTGCCGGGGATCTTGCCTGCGGCGTAGGTCTTCTCGATGTAATCGACCGTGAGGGGGAAAAAGTCTTGACCGGCTTTGGCGATCTTGGAACCCACGACGGTGGCCAGCACCACGGTGCCTTCCATGTCGAGCAGCACAGCGCCGCCTGCTTGGCGAGCCACTTCGCCGGTTTCCATCTTGACCGTGTGCTGGCCCCATTGGAAGGTTTTGGTAACTTTGTTGAAAATGGACATGTTCAGAACTCCTGAAAACAAAAGCGCATGAGGCTGCACTGTGGGCCCGGAAGTTGACGCTCTGAACTCGATGCCATTCCACAAAACCTTGCAAAACTTTGCTGTAAAGCCTTGTGGAATGACACAGCGCGAGATCGCCCTGACAAATTCCGACTGAAAAAAAGAATAAAGCGCCTGAGCTAGTGAACTAACTCAGGCGCTTTTCATCTGGAGAGACGATTACTTACGCAGGCCAAGCTTGGCGATCAGCGCAACGTAACGGTCAGCATCACGGGACTTGAGGTAGTCCAGCAGCTTGCGGCGACGGCTCACCATGCGCAGCAGACCGCGGCGACCGTGATGGTCTTTGGCGTGTGTTTTGAAGTGGGGAGTCAGCTCGTTGATGCGAGCAGTCAGCAAAGCGACTTGGACTTCGGGGGAGCCAGTGTCGTTGGCAGCACGTGCGTTGGCCTTGACGACCTCGGCCTTGATCGAGGATGCGATCATGGTGTTTCCTTGTTGTTTCGCTGGCGTTCAGTGACGAATTTCAGCGGGTTAATGACTTGCGCCACCTGCCGGAAAAGCGGATGGCGTGCGCTTTGCAAATCGCAAAACAGGCGGATTATAGCCCGAATGAGGGCACTTTGATGACCTTCAGCCCCGTTGGCGGTCGGCCATGCCGTGCCTTTGGAGCCGCCCAAAGGCAGAACGCACCCGATTCAAAGGCATGGATACCCGCATTCGCGGGTATGACAAGCGTTCAT